>Ga0180434_10001917_pt1 | contig 28776 bp, 25 predicted proteins | sample SS_ome_7_FD_132453 | JGI IMG/M metagenome (GOLD analysis project Ga0180434, IMG submission 132453) | Hypersaline lake sediment archaeal communities from the Salton Sea, California, USA - SS_1_D_2 metaG | ecosystem: Environmental > Aquatic > Non-marine Saline and Alkaline > Hypersaline >... | reverse complement strand
TCATCCATGCTCGAGGGCATCGACGAATCCTATGGCGGCGTCTATTTCATCGGCTACCACGCACGCGCCGGCGTGCGCAGCGGGGTGTTGAACCACACCTACTTCGCCAAAGAGGTTCAAACCGTTGCCTTGAACGGTGTGGAAGTGGGAGAAATCGGCATCAATGCCGCCCTGGCAGGGGCATACAATGTACCGGTCCGCCTGGTCACCGGCGATCAGGCCGCGGTCGAAGAGGCGACGGCACTTTTGGGCAACATCATCACCGTCAGCGCAAAAGTTGGCTGCAGCCGCTACAGCGCCGTCTGTCGGCACCCGGAAGTCGTACGCAACAAAATCCGGAAAAGCGCCCGGGAGGCGCTGACGCATTCCACGGCGTATGCGCCCTATCTGCTGGAAAAGCCCGTTCGACTGGCGCTGGAATTTACCGACAGCGCCATGGCAGACGCAGCCGCACTCATGCCCCATGTCGAACGTCTCGGCGGCCGCCGGATCGGCTATGTTGACCCGGATTTTAAAAACGTGTACAAGCTGTTTCGCGCTGCTGTATTCCTGGCGAGTACCGCCTATCGGACGGATTATTAAGAAAGATAGTGATATAAAGGAGTTATCATGCCCGAACTTGCCTATGTCAACGGAAGCATTATGCCCATTGAAGAAGCCGTGGTTCCGATAGAGGACCGCGGGTACCAATTCGGAGACGCCGTTTATGAGGTCATCACCAGTCTGAACGGGCGCCCCTTTATGCTGGACGCCCATCTGGCGCGATTAGAACGTTCCATGACGGAACTGTCGTTCCCGCATTTCGATATGCGGCAGATACGTGCGGCGGTTCTGAAGCTGTTTGCCGAGGGTGCGCTGGACCGATGCGGATTATACATCCAGATTTCGCGCGGCGTCGCCCCCCGCAAGCATGCGTTCCCGGCATCCACGGCGCTGCAGTTTATCATGACGCTGCGCAAAATCGTACCCTACCCGGACGAAATGCGTGCAGGGGGTGTGAAGGCCGTCACCGTACCGGATCTGCGCTGGGGAAAATGCGACATTAAAACCATTCAGCTGCTCTACAATGTTCTGGCCAAACAACAAGCGTTGGACAGCGGGGCCTATGACGCCATCTTTGTCAGCACCGACGGTGTCGTTCGCGAAAGCACCAGCTCAAATCTGTTTATCGCCGTCGATGGAATCCTGATCACCCACCCGTTGACCCGCAACATTCTGCCCGGCATCACCCGCCAATGCCTGCTTGAAATAAGCCGGGAGTGCGCCATTCCCTGTGAAGAACGCTCTTTCAAGACGGATGCGCTCTATGCCGCCGATGAGGTGTTCCTTTCCGGTACGATCACGGAAGTGATGCCCATCGTTGAAGTGGACGGCCGCACCATCGCAAACGGCGAAGTCGGACCGATTGCACGCCGGCTGCTCCGGAAACTCCACGACAAAATGTAGCGCGCTTTTCTTTTTCGTCGGCGCCCGGTCGCTATCGAAACCGGAACACCGCACTTCTTTGCGGCCTTCGATTTCGATGACAGCCATCCTTGAAAACCAATATATGCTTTAAATTCCGGTTATTTATAAATTGCTTGACACATCGAAAAAGCTATATTATATATAATTAATCGAAAGCACTTTCCCTCACGCACGGCCGAATCAGCGCAAGGCACAGCGGGCAAATTCGTATGAATGGCACGACGCCTAAAGAAAAGCAGTGGTTCGTCCTGGAAGGCCAGAACGTATCGCCCAACCTGGTATTCCTCTGCAAACATTTCTGGAATGTTCACTACGTCTGCAAGCCGCACACCCATCTGGAATATGAGTTGATCTATATCGTCGGCGGTGAGGGGGAGCTGGCTTCCGACAACATCAACTACCGCCTGGCCCCGGGAGATCTGCTGGTTGTTGAACCCGGCGAAACCCACACGGGCAGCGCCCATCCCGAAAACCCTTTTGAAATGCTGACGCTGGGATACCAGTTCAACGCACGGCGCCTGTATGCGGACCCGGCGTTGTTCGGTCTGGATCAGGTGTTTTTACACCTGCTTCAGGCATACAAGAAAAAATACAAGCGATACGCTATTCACGACTGTGGGTGCATCGAGCCGGTGCTGACCAAATTGCTGGAAGAAACCATTCATGACCGCCGCTGCCGCAAAGAATTGATGCGGGCCTATCTGATCGAATTCTTCACATTGATGATCCGCAAGATCGAATCCCTGGTTGATCTGCAGGCGGAATCGCTGGATTCGGTTGAAGCGATTATCAGAGCCAAGCGCTTTATCCAGAGCAATTTTCACAAGCCCATCAATCTGGAAGAGATCGCCGATGCCGCCTGCTTGAGCAAAAGCCACTTCTGCCGTGTTTTTAAGGAGGAAACCGGATTTACTCCCATCGAATATGTCAATTTCATCCGGCTCGAGAAGGCGATGACGCTGCTATGGTATTCAAACTATACCTTGACGGAAATCGCCGAACATGTCGGCTTCAGCAGCATCCACTATTTCAGCCGCAGCTTCAAAAAGCACAACGGCGTCTCCCCGCTGCAATATCGACAGCAGAAAATGCAGTCCGACACACCCAGCGGCATGCCGAAGCCGGTCGACGCATCCGGAAACAGCCGCGATGAAGTCAAACACCGGATAGTCCGCTAGCCCTTACCTGGAAAGAAACAAGAAGGACACAAACCGGCGGGCAACCATCATGATGCAAACGTATGCTCCATGAACCGCGCCCGCGTACGTACCTCCCAAAAAATCCGGCGATGCCCGCCGCAACCGCACGCAGCGGGCGGACATCGCCGGATTTTACGAACAAGCGGCTATTGTTTTTTCTGAACGAGTTTTTCCATTTTTTTATGGGCGGCGGCCGCGGCCTCTTCGGCCGACCGCTGTCCCAGCACGACTTCCTGCAGGCACTGGGCCGGTATGAGGCGCTGATTGATGATCGTGGCATTCGGCTGCAGAATGCCCTTATGCTCCATGGCCGGATCAACACCGGTTTTATTCAGTTTGATCATCTGGTGGATCGCCTCGCTGTACTCGGACAGCAGCGGATGATCCCAATAGGCTTCGGATTCAATCACCGGTTTCTCTCCGGGAACAACGAATATCGGCTGACAGTGATAATAGGCTACCAGACGTTCGGGTTCAAACCAGAATTCGAGGAACTTTTTGGCGACTTCCTTGTTTTTACTTTCCTTGGTGATCATCCAGCTCATATTGGCCCAACGTCCCTTGGGGTCTTGATCTGCCAAACGGGTGGGGATGGGCGCGATGCCGACGTGTTTGGCGGTGTCCGGGTCGGCTTTGATGAAATCATCCAGGGGCTTTAAAGCTGAAAAACCGGTGATGCCTACTTTGCCCTGCACAAAGGTCGTCACCAGTTCCATCCAGCCATAGCCGCTGGCTCCCGGCGGTGCATACTGATAAAGCTCTTTGAGATAATTAAGGGTTTGCACCGTCTCCGGTGAGTTGAAAACCACATTGCCTTCCTTGTCGAGTACGTTTCCGCCGTTGCCCCACAGAAAACTGAGAAAGAAAACGCCCGTGACGTATTCCTTCTTAAGGGGCAGTGCGATGCCGTAGCGGTCGATGTTGCCGTCGCCGTCGGTGTCTTCAGTCAACGCCTTGGCGGCGGTCAAAAGCTCGTCCCACGTGCGGGGTTCTTTGAGGCCTTTTTCGGCGAAAAGGTCCTTGCGGTACTCCAGATGCAGCGAGTAGGACGAGACCGGCACCCCCCAGTAGTGGCCGTCTTTCTTGACGTAGCCGGGCAGGGGCTGAAAATAATCGTCGCCGCCGATGCCGGCGATCAAATCATCGATGGGCTCGAGCCAGCCTTCACGCTGAAACGTCCACTGGTGGCCGGGAATGGTGTAAATCAGGTCCGGCGGGTTGCCGGCCGCCTTGAGCGCCGTTATCTTCTGCATGAATCCGCCGAAGCCCAGGGGCTCCAGGTTGAATTCATAGTCGGCGTATTCCGGATAGGCCTTTTTGAAATCAGCGATGTTTTTTTCGGCATGTTCCACATTTGCCGGAAAGGGTTCCATGAAAAGGATGTGAATCTTGCCTTTTTCACTGGCCCACAAGGCACCGGAAAAACACAGGCTCACCATGACAACGGCGATCGTTAAGGATGTAAATAGCATCTTTTTCATCGGGACTCCTCCTCTCGGTTTAAGGGATTGGTTTACGCCCACGTGGCCGTGGACGATCAGACGCTTCAAAGCCGCTGAAGAACACCGTTTTTCATTATATGCTCGATCCGCTGCCGATCACGCAGCACGGATATGTCCGCGAGGGGATCCGCCGACAAAACCACAAGATCCGCTTTTTTCCCGGGTTCCAGTGATCCGACGTGTGCCGCGATGCCCAAGGCCCGGGCAGCGACAACCGTCGCCGACCGCAAGGCCGCCATGGGCGACAACCCGGCCCGTACCAGGCACGCCAGCTCCACCGCGTTTTCGCCGGGTTTCAATACCCGGAAAGTATCGCTCCCGGCCGCAATTGGAACGCCGGCCGCAAGGGCCAGGCGCACACTGCGCAGGTGGGCTTCCAGGTATGCGGCGGCCCGTTCGGCGCTGACCGCCAGGTACTGTGGGCCGCCCCGGGCTTCCGGCCGCCACATGCGCTGCACAACCGCCAGCGTGGGAACGTAATATATATTTTTCTCACGCAGGGCGCTTACATCCGCTTCGTCCAGGAAAATGCCGTGCTCGAGCGTGTCGACCCCCGCTTCGATGGCGGCTTTCACCCCCCGGACGCTGACCAGGCTGTGGGCCGCCACCCGCCGGCCGGCATTGTGGGCTTCATCCACCAGGGCCGCCAGTTCCGCCGTCGTGAAATTCGGCCGTTCGCGCCACGCGTCATCCAAAGGATGCAGCCGCAGTCCCTCGCCGGCGGTAAAGGTTTTAATGCCGTCCGCCCCAAGGGCGACAAGTTCCCGCACGCGGCGGCGGACCGCCCAGGGACCGTCTACGCCCCTGTCGCGCGGCCGCGGCGGCAGATTGAAACGCCATTCGGCATTCATGCACTGCTGGTGGCCGCCCTGCATCCCCAAATAGTTATAGGCGATAATCCGGGGTCCGGGTACGACACCGGCCTCAATTGCATCCCGCAGGGCCAGCACATCCCCCTGACCCACATCGCGCACGGTGGTATAGCCGCTTTTGAGCGTCTCGACGGCATTGCGCGCGCCGTGCAATACCAGAAGCGGTTCAGAAGCCTTCACGTTGGCCGCGGCCGTCTGCAGCACATCTTTCGCCCGGATGACGCACAAATGCACGTGGGCATCAATAAGGCCCGGCAGGACGGTCCGGCCGCTGCAGTCGATACGATCTTCAGCGGCAACCTGTCGGACCGTGTCGGCAAACGCATCCACAGGCCCGATTTTTTCCACGCGGTCATCCTTGATCAACAACGACCGCCCGTCCCGCACCTTTTCGGCACGGACGTCGATCAAACGGCAATTTTCAAGAAGCTTCAGGCTCACGGGCGTATCATCGCATATGTTCACAAAACAACGTCATCCAGGCCCAATTCGACGAGCCGCTCACGGGTGGGATGACCCGTTTTCAAATCCCAGCCATGCAGGTTATAATACTCGTCCAGCATGCGCGACCAGTCTTCCCGGTCGAGTTTTTTTCCGGGTTCGGTTCCCGTGCTGGGTTCATTCATCAGACGCTCGGGCGGGAAATCATCCTCGCGCCGGCCGCCGGCGTGTTTCAGGTTGTACAATTTGCAAAGCACGTGGATTTTTTCGCCGATTTCCATCAGCGCGGGCGCATCGAGGCTGCGGCCGGTCGCCAGGCGGTGCAGCACCGCGTAATCTTCCGGACGCGCCATGTGCGGTCCCATCCAGTTGCTGGAAAAAAAGCAAACACCCAAGGCCTCAAGCAGGGCATGGAACTGCTGGTAGTAAACAACCAGCTGGGCTTTGCCGGCATAGGTGTCGGGCTGGGAGGCGGTCGGAATGCCGAAAAGTTCGCAGGACAGATCTGCGTCGATCGTCATCCGTTCCGTCAGGGGCGCTCCGGAGGTATGCGCGCCGCCGCGTTCGGCCACCGTAATGCCAAGCGCCCATCCCTTGAACGCCCGCAGCTCTTCCGCCAGCTCCTGTCCCCTTACATGAATGGCATATTCTTCCGCATTCCGGCCGATGATTCGGGCCGCTTCCCGGCTGCCCTTGGCCAACAAGGCGCCGAAACCGGTTTGAAAGGCCATTTTTTTCAACAGCGTCAGAACCGTATCCGAATCCCCCCATTTCAGAACCAACCCATCCGTGTCGGCTTCCGTTAAAATACCGCGCTGAAAACACTCAATCGCCCAGGAAATCGCCCCGCTGGCATTGTTGATGTCCAGCCCCAGTTCAAAACACAGGGCGCTGGCCTTGATGACCGCCGCCAGGTTGTCAAAACCCAGTTTGGTTCCGAAATCCCAAAGATTCTGACACTCGATTTTCTCTCCGGGCATACCGGCATAAGGGCCCTGTCGTATTTCGAGAAACTGGCTGCAGTGCAGCGGGCAGGCAAAGCAGCCGAAAGCGCGCCTGATAAATTCATCCTTGAGAATGTCCTTGCCCAGGCCGGCGGCCTTGTCCAGATCCATCTGCGTTTTCTGAAAATTCAGCGTCGGCAGGGCCGACTGCTCATTCCAGCGGGCAAAGGATGTGGGGGTGCCGTACTTGCGCAGGCTGACCGTTGTGTCGGCTTTGACGATACGCCGTGACATTTCGCGGCAGGCTTCCACGAAGCCCTCGGGATCGGCGACCCGAATGCCGCCGCTGCCGCTGACCGCTATTGCCTTCAGGTTTTTTGATCCCATGACGGCGCCCAAACCGCATCGCGATGCGGAACGCGATCGGCTGACCACAATGTTGGCGGCGCCCACCTGATTTTCACCCGCCGGCCCGATGCTGAGAATTTCCAGATGGGGATCGTTCAGTTTTTCCCGAATCCTTTTTTCGGCATCCCAGGTGGACCGCCCCCACAGAAAACCGGCGTCTTCAATACTGACCCGGTCGTCCTGAATCAGAAGGTACACCGGCCTGGCCGCTTTGCCGGTCACGACCAGGTTGTCAAAACCGGCATATTTCAGGGCAGCGGTAAAAAAACCGCCGGCGCTTGCGGATCCGAAGCCGTTTGAAAAAAAATTTTTGGAATTGATGACGACCCTGCAGGCCGTGGGCGCCAGGGTGCCCACCAGCGTGCCGGCGCCGAAGGCGATGGGGTTGTGTTCATCGAATGGACCGGCGGTCACCGGTGTCATCTCAAGAATTTTCAGGACATTGATGCCCAGTCCGCCCAGCAGACGATCACTGTAGGGTTGGGTGGGTTCGTACGTCACGCTGCCTGTTGACAAATCGACGGTAAGAATCCGTCCGCCCAGGGCATATCCGGTGCTCATGGTTTATCCTTTTTTATCTGCAGCGCCCCGCGTGGGCACCAGGTGACACAAAGCGGCTGCGCTTCCCCGCTGCAACCATCACAACCCCGGTGCAGGAGCTGATCCGTTTCAAAAAGCTGAATCCTGACCTCCCCGGCGGCCTCATCCTTTAAAATTTCAATACTGGCTGCAGCCGGCCTGAAAAGACGCAGATGGTGATGGGAGCAGACCAGTTCGCACGTCCGGCAGGCGCCACATTTATCCGGCCGGGCGATGATGCGGGTCATTGTTTTTTTCCTCCTTCAAGGCTGTCATTCCGCCGTCTCACGACAAACGGTGCCGGTTTCATCCCGAGCGGGCGTGCCTGCCTGCAGCCGCTGCCGCAGGGCGAGCGTCGCGTCCATGTCCACTTTCAGCGTATCGGGGTCGACGGCCACCCCGTATTCGCTCGCAGCCCGTTCAACGCTGACCAGATGCTCCTCCACATCCTGCTGAACCTTATGCACATCTCTTTCATAGGGGCTTCCCCAACCCCCGCCGCCGGATGTCATGGTAACGATGGTGTCGCCCCGGGCAACCTTGCGCGTGGCCTTGGAACCCATTTCCAGCTTTTGCCCCGCGGCATCGGTAAGCCTGAACTGGGCCGGCGCGGCCGGTCGCCCCCCGCAAACGCCCCAGGGTCGGATTTTGTTGCGATCCGAGCTGATGGTCACGGTGATGTCATCTTCAAGAAAGGAAATTTCACGATACATTCCCATGCCGCCACGGAAGCGACCGGGCCCTTCGGAATTTTCCACCAGTCCGTAGCTTTTGACAAAGAGCGGGTAAGAGGCTTCAATCACTTCCACCGGTGCGTTGCGGGTGTTGGTCATGTGGGAATGCACGCCGTCCATGCCGTCCTGGCAGTGCATGGACCCCTGGCCGCCCCCGTAGGTTTCCACATAATTGAACGGTCGGCCGCTGATCGAATTAGGCCCCCCGATGGTCAACAGGTTCTGCGTGCCGTGATGGGCCGCCATCACCCGTTCAGGGATCGCCGCCAGCAAGGCGCCCATGAGACAGTCCACGATGCGATGGGAAGTAATAATATTGGAGTGGGCCACATCACGCGGATAGGACGAGTTCACCAGCGAGCCTTCCTTGGTGACGACATGAATCGGCCGGTTGGAACCGGCGTTCGGGGGTACGCCCGGATCGACGACGCTGCGGATGACATAGTAGACACAAGCTTCGGTGGTGTTTTGTCGACAGTTGATCGGACCCTGTACATGCTCGGAGGTGCCGGTAAAATCGACCGTGACCTCATCTTCCCGAACGGTGACGGTGACCTTGACCGTAATCAGCTCATCGCTGATGCTGTCGCCTTCAATATAATCTTCAAAACTGTAGACACCGTCGCGAATACGGGTGATGCCGGCCCGCATGCGCCGCTCGGCATAGTTGAGGATCTCCCGCATGTGATCCATTACGTTCTGGGTTCCGGCCTTTTTAAACAGCTCCATCAGCCGTCTTTCCCCCACGTTGTTGGCCGCATGCTGCGCCATCAGATCCCCTCGAAATTCCACCTTGGTGCGCACGTTTTCCTGCAGCACGGACAAAATTTCTTCATCCAGCACGCGCGTTTTGAAAATACGCACCGGCGGTATCTGCAGCCCGGTTTGGAAAATCTCCGTCACACCGAACGGCATGCTCCCGGGTGCATATCCCCCGACATCCGCGTAATGCGCCTGGTTGGCCACAATCGCGATCGGGCTTCCATCCAGAAAAACCGGACTGACCAATGTCAGGTCATTCAAATGGCCGGGGCCCTCGGGATATGGATTGTTGTAAATGACGCTGTCCCCCGGTTGCAGCGTGTCAATGGGAAAGCGCTGCAGCACGCGCCGCACCACCGCCGGCATCACCCCGAGGTGCAGCGGAATGCCGACCTCGGACTGCGCCACGACATCGCCGTTGATCATATAAATGGCGCAGCTGCAATCCCGGCGATCCTTAATATTGGTGGAATACGCCGTCCTTACGAGCGCCGCCGACATTTCATCGGCAATGGACATAAGGGCATTCCGCATGACTTCGAGTGATACAGGGTCTATGGTCTGATTCATGATGCTGGATGTCCTATAATGTTATCATCAAATTCATGTATTCGTCCACCCGGGCGGTCTGCCCGGATTTCACGAGGGTCGTGGAGTCGAACTGTTCGATGATCGCGGGGCCTTGAATCACGTTGCCCGGCGCAAGCAGGGCACGATCATAGACAGCGGTGTCGACCCACGCATAGTCCATATAAACGGGTCGTGTTTCTTTGAAAGCACGCCGGGCGTCCTCTCCGCTCAAATCCGCTTTAAAAAATTCCGGTTTGGAAACGCGCCCCAGGGCCGCCAGCCGGAGATAGACAATTTCCATCTCTTCCCCGGCAAGATGGTAACCGTAAAGTCGTTCGTGAATCCGATGAAAAGATTCCTTCAGGCTCTCGAGGGAAGCGGCGCTGATGTCACCTTCCCCCACCGGCACTTCAATCTCGTATCCCTGGCCGTGATAGCGGATGTCCGCACTGCGCTTAAACACCATGCGATCTTCCGGAATTTTTTCAGCCTTCATTTGCGCCAATGCCCTGTCTTCCAGTTCACGAAAGCCTGCATTGAGCGCCGTCAGGTCAATGCTGGAAATGGTCTTCCAGAAAGTGCGGCTGTAATCGTAGCGGAAATCGGCCTTGAGCAGTCCGACGGCCGAGTTGACCCCGGGGCTGATCGGCACCAGCACATGCGGCATGTTGAGCTCATGCGCCAGGGCGACCCCGTGCAAGGGACCGCCGCCGCCGAAACAAAAAAGGGAAAACATTCTTGGATCGTGGCCGCACTCCACCGAAACGCGGCGGATGCCGCGAATCATGTTCGCGTTGACCACTTTGAGAATGCCCTCGGCCGCCTCCTCAATACTGTAGCCAAGCGGTGCAGCCACCCGTTCCACGGCAAACCGGGCTCTTTCAGCATCCAGGCCCATTTCGCCGCCGACATAGTAATGCGGATTCAGCCGCCCCAGCACAAGATTGGCATCCGTCACCGTCGGTTCTTCTCCGCCCTTCATGTAGCAGGCCGGACCCGGGTCCGCACCGGCACTGTGGGGCCCCACCCGCAAAAGGCCGCCGGCATCCACCCAGGCAATGCTGCCGCCGCCGGCGCCGATGGTTTTAATGTCGATCATGGGCACCTTGATGGCATGGCCGCCGATTTCACTTTCCTTGGTCGTCAAATAACGGCCGTCGTTGATCAGACAGATATCACAGCTCGTACCGCCCATGTCCAGGGTAATAATGTTGTCATAACCCGCCAGGCGGCAGATCTCCTGGCTGCCGATCACACCGCCGGCCGGCCCTGATAAAATGGTGGCGACACTTTTTTCACCAGCCGATCCGGCCGTCATGATACCGCCGTTGGACTGCATGACATTCAAATCGACATGGAGATCGGCCGAGCGGATGCGCTGTGTCAGGTGCTCCAGGTAGCGTTCGATAATAGGCATGACATAGGCATTGATCACCGTCGTGCTCATGCGCTCATACTCCCGGATTTCCGGCAGAATGTCGGCCGACAGCGACACCGTTGCCTGCGGATAATGCGTCTGGAAAAGTTCTCGGATGCGGTTTTCATGCGCCGGGTTCGCATAGGAGTGCAGCAGGCACACCGCCACTGCCTGGACATCCTTGGCTTTCAGGTATTCTATGACGGAAATCACTTCATTGTCATCAAGGCCCTGGTGGATTCTGCCGTCAAAGAGGATGCGTTCATTGATTTCAAAACGCAAATGCCGCGGCACGATCGGATCCGGCCGGCGTTCAAAATAGTCATACAGCTTGGGTCGATCCTGACGCACAATGCTAAGAATGTCTTTGAAGCCGCGGGTGAGAATGACCGCCGTGCGAACGCCCTTGTATTCCAGCAGAGCGTTGGTGGCGACCGTCGTGCCGTGAATCAGGGATGAAATCGTTTCACCCTGGATTTTCTTTTCCGTGATAATCTTTTCAATTCCGTTGAAAACACCAATAGACGGGTTTTGAGGCGTTGAAGGAGTTTTGGTGATGTGCAGTTTCCCGGATGCCTCGTCAAACAGAACTACATCCGTAAACGTGCCGCCGGAATCCACGCCCAATCGATAGGCCATCTGCTTCTCCAATACGTTGATAGATCGTTGACAAGGTTACATTCTGCTTATTAACCGGAAAAAACACGTCTGTCTTTGAGCAGAATTGATGTTGATTTGCATTTTTTTTCTATTTGACACTGTCATCCAGTGCGGACAGAACATCGTGAAGGCCCTGGGTGAAGCGTTCCACGTGCTTCTTTTCAAAAATCAAGGGCGGCGTCAGGCGCAGGGTGGCGCCGCCGAAGATGTCAACGAGAAATCCGGCGCATACCAGCGCCGCCTTGACGGCGGCGGCGGCGGCCGGCGCCGGCATCTCCGCCGTCAACGCACCGATCTCCACCCCCATGAACAGCCCCTGCCCGCGGACATCCGCGATGGCCGGCCAACGGCCGGCGAGCTGTTCAAGGCATTGTTTGAAATAAGCGCCGGTTGTCGCCGCCTGCTCTACAAGCCCCTCCCGCCGGATGATATCAATGGTGGCCGCTCCGGCGGCGCAGGCGACGGGATTTCCGCCGGCGGTGGAAGAAAAGTCTTCGTACTCAAAAACCGGGGCCACCGCGTCGCTGACAATGAAGGCACCCAGGGGAAAACCACCGCCCAGGGCTTTTCCCAGGGTCAAGACGTCGGGTGTGACGCCGCTGTGTTCTATTGCGAACATCTTCCCGGTCCGTCCCAGGCCGCTTAAGGTTTCGTCCGCCACAAAGGCAATGTCGTGGCGCCGGCAAACGGCGTCCAGCTGCGCCAGGTAGTCCGGCGGCGGTACGATCACCCCGGCGTCTCCCAGCACCGGCTCCGCGATAACGGCCGCCACGTCGCCGCAGGTGGCGAACTGTAAATAATCTTCGCAATAGCGGGCGCAGGCCAATTCACAGGATGGATAGGTGTGCCCGATGCTGCAATGCCGGCAGGCCGGGGCCGGCAGGTGATGTACGCCTGGAAGCAGCGGTCCGATGCCTTTTTTGGCGCTGCTGAGTCCGGTCAGGCTGGCGGCGCCCATGGTACGCCCGGCAAAGCCCTGCTGCAGGGCCAGAATTTCAAAGCGCTGTTTGTGTTTGCGAACCACACGAACGGCGCCTTCAACCGCCTCGCTGCCGCTGTTGCAAAAAAACATCCGGTTGAGCGGTCCGGGTGCGACGGCCGCCAATTTTTCCGCCAGGCGCGCTGCCTGTTCCGAATAGTAGATGTAGTGCGGAATATGGCTGATTTTTTCCATCTGCCGCAGCGCCGCACGGCGCACTTCATCTGTCAGGGCATTGTGATAGCCCAGCAGAAAAACGCCGCCGCCGGTGGTCAGATCCAAATAGCCGTTGCCGTCCTTGTCGAAAACCACAACCCCTTTGCCGCTCTCCAGCACGATTGGATTGAGAACGGGCTTTAAAATATGGTTCCGATACGATCGGGCGATATCGAACGCGCTCTTCAACGTGTTTTTGTCTTTCTTGTTAACGGCATCCACCCTGCTGAAAGCGTCTTTTTTCATGATACGGTCTCTGCCGGCACCGGGCTGCCGGCCCCATCAGCGCGGCCTGTTTGCATTGTCCGACGGCGTCGGGCCGTTGTCGACCGCGCCTCCGGCGGTTTGCCTTTCCGGACAAACGTAAATCGCCATGTCCGGACAACAGAACTCACACATCCGGCAGCGGCGGCATTTTTCCGGATCTGAAACCGCCGGCAGCCGATATCCCTTGCGGTTGCGCCGGCGCGACATCTGCATGATGCCGGCGGCGCAGACATCCACGCACAGACCGCAGCCTTTGCATAGCGTTTCGTCGATATAATGTTTGCTGTCCCCGCTCATGTCTTCCATTTTCATCGCCTCTTTTGTTTTTGGAACGAAGGCGCATCCATTTTTAAAATTGCGCCGACGCGGTCCGGTATTTCCAGCACACTGTCGGCAATGTGCGCGCCGGCTGCTTTCAGGGCCTGCAGCTTGCTGGATGCCGTGGCCCGCTCGCCTTCTATGATGGCGCCGGCGTGTCCCATGCGCGCTCCGGGAGGCGCCGTGCGGCCGACGATCAGCGCGACGACCGGCTTGGTCACATGCCGGCGGATAAAGGCGGCCGCATCGTGCTCCATGGTGCCGCCCACTTCCCCCAAAAGGACAATCACGCGGGTATCCGGATCCTGGTTGAATTTTGCCAGAATTTTTTCCTGGGACAGGCCCCACAGCGGCCCGCCGCCGATGCCGACGACCGTGGATTGGCCGATGCCGCGGCGTGTCAGCTGCCGTCCCACCTCATAGGAAAGGCTGCCGCTTTTGGACAAAATTCCCACCGGGCCGGGCATAAACATGGCGTCCGGGTGCACGCCCAGTTTTGATTTGCCGGGGGAAAGCACCCCGGGCGTGTCCGGACCCAGCACTTCGGTTCCCTTATCGGCTGCATAGCGCAGCAGGGCCATTACATCGTGATCCGGAATGCCTTCGGTCAGCTGCACCAGCAGCCGTACGCCGGCGCTGACGGCCTCCAGCGCTGCATCCAGAGCGAAGCGACCGGGCACAAAACTGATGGCGGCATCGAACGCACATATTTCCCGTGCTTCCGCCAATGCGTTAAAAACCGGGACGCCGTGAATTTCTTCGCCCCCCTTGCCGGGCGTCACCCCGGCGACGATGCGCGTGCCGGCGGCCTGCATGATGCGCGTCTGGAAGGCACCGACCGTACCGGTGATGCCCTGCACCAGCACCCTTGTGTGTTCGTTGATTAAGATCGTCATTCGCCATTCCAACGGTCGACAGCGGTGCGAACCGCTGTTTCAAGGTCCTCGAAAACGGCCACCCGGGCCCGGCGCAGCGTGCGGCACCCCTCTTCCGCCATTGTTCCGCACATGCGGACGACAACCGGCGGCAGGCATTCATGCCGGTTGAGATACTGCGCAATGCCGTCCGCCATTTGATCCATACGGGTCATGCCGCCGATAAGACTGATGAGAAGCACTTTGACACGCGCATCCGATAAAACGACCGCCATGGCCCGCGACATGGTCTGCGCATCCGACAAGCCGCCCATTTCGCAAAAGTTGGCCGCCCTTGCCCCGGCGTCTGCGACCATATCCATGGTCAACATTCCGGTGCCGGCACCATCTGCAATTAATCCAACGGCGCCGTTAAGACGCACATAATTCAGGCCCTCTGAAAGCGCACGCTCTTCCGCCGGGGTCCGTTTCCTGGCGACCAGCGTTTCCTGTTCGGATTTCAGCCGCCGGTACATCGCCGGATGGCGCCAGGCGCTCTTTTCATCCAGCATCATCTTGGCATCCAGACACATCCAGCTGTTTTCGGAAAATACCAGCGGATTGATTTCGATCAGCGTTGCCTCGGTCTCTAAAAAAAGCCGGTAGAGCGCTTTAACAAAAGCGCTGAATCCAGCTGTCGCTGATACATTCAGGGAACGGGCGAGGGCCCGGATGGTAAAATCTCTCAGACCCAAGGTCGTGTCCACCGGTGTGAATTGAACCGCATCGCCGCCGCCGGCCGTCGCGGCTTCCACATCCACACCGCCGGCGGCGGTCGTCATAAAAACCGGCTGATTGCAGCAGCTGTCGACATAAAGCGACAGATAATATTCGGCATCGGCGGCGATGGGCTGCTCGGCATACAAGGATTTCACGTAATAGCCCTTGATGTCGGCATCCCATAGCCGCTCCGCAAAGGCCAGCGCCGCCGGCGGCGTCTGAAGTATCTTCACCGCACCGGCCTTGCCGCGGCCGCCCACCGGCACCTGGGCTTTCAGCACCACAGGAAAAGACAGCTCCCGCGCCGCCAGCGGCGAACGCAGCAACCGCCCCGCTGGAACCGACAGCCCGGCTTCCTGAAACAGCCGCTTCGCCTGGAATTCCAACAAGCGCATGCCTCATGCCTCCGTTTCGTTCATCCGTTTCACCGCCAGATCCATTCCGGCGCGGGCCGCCTTAAGGTTCGGGTCCTTATAGCGCGCCGGTACGCCGTCGCTGATGGCCTCCAAAAGATCGTCGGCACTGAACAGACCGGTTATGCGCTGCAAAAAGCCGAGCATCACCATGTTCGCCGCCAGAGCGACGCCGATATCGCCGGCGATCGCCGTTGCCGGCACAGCATAAGCCGCCGTGCGGCTCGGCCCTTTTCCCGGCTGCGGTTTTGCCGGCGGTTCCCGGACAAATTCCGGGTCATAAATCAGAACGCCGTCCCGGCGCAGGATGGGCAGGTATTTATCCAGGGCCGCCTGGGACAAGCTGACCAGAATGTCACAATCGTCCGCCAGCGGTGAGTCAATGGGCCGGGAGGAAATAATGACCTCTGCCTGGCATTCACCGCCGCGGGCTTCGGAGCCGTACGACTGGGTTTGTACGGCATTCAACCCCGCCTTCTGAACAGCGGCGGTCCCCAGCAGCACGCCAGCCAGAACAATGCCCTGGCCGCCGAAGCCGCACAACTTGATGCACAATGGTTCTGTTTTCATATTTATTCCTCTGTCCCGCTCACCGATGTTCCCCTGAAAACCGGTGCCGCCGCCTGGTGAAAATCTCCCAGAACAAAAGCGCCCGCACGTTTTTCCGGATCCATGGCCGTCGCCTTGGCCAGCGTCACCGTTCGGTCCGCGATCCATTGGCGCACCTTGACGGCTTCACCGGTCGACAGCGCGCGCCGACCGAAATTGGTGGGGCACTGACTGATAATTTCGAGAAAGGCAAAGCCGTTGTGGGTCAGCGCCTTTTTGATTGCCCGAATGGTCTGTGCCGGCCGGGTGGTCGCCCAGCGGCTGACGAAAGTGGCACCGGCCGACTGCGCCAGCGCGCACAGATCAAAGGGATTTTCCTGGTTGCCGAAAGGTGTTGTGGACGTGGCACACTGCATCGGCGTGGTCGGCGCCATCTGGCCGCCGGTCATGCCGAAATTCAAATTGTTGACCACGATCATGGTGACATCCAGATTACGGCGGGCGGCATGAATCAGATGATTGCCGCCGATGGCCGCGGCATCGCCGTCGCCGGCGAAAATGACCACCTTCAAATCCGGTTTGTAAAGTTTGATGCCCATGGCCCAGGGCAGGGTCCGACCGTGAACGCCATGTAAAACATCGGCGTGCAGGTACACCGGAATTCGCGCCGCGCACCCCACGCCGCCGATGGCCACCAGTTTGTCAAAGTCAAGCCCCAGATCATCGGCGGCCCGCACAAAAAAATGCAGTACCTGACCGGCACCGCAGCCTGGACAGAACATGTGGGGCAGATAACCGGGTCGGATATAGCTGCGCAATGGATTGTTTTTCACCGCATCACCTCCTCGAGCGCCTGCAGTAATTCGCCTGTGGTGTGCATCAGACCACGGTTTTTCGTGACCCGCACCACCTCGCAGTGGCGGCCGCACAGCCGCTCGATCTCGGCCGCGTATTTGCCGATGTTCATTTCAACCGCCAGCATCACATCGGCCTGCCGGGCGGCTTGCGCCAGTTGTTTTTCAGGCACCGGCCACACCGTATCCAGCTTTAGAAGCCCGGCCCGATGTCCCCTGTCGCGGGCGATTTTGACCATTTGAAGCGCGGAACGCGCCTCGCTTCCATAGGCCGTGACAACAACATCGGCGTCTTCCATGAAAAACGACTGCACGCGCGAGATGTCATCCACATTGTTTTTTATTTTACCGGTAATGCGGCGGTAGAGGCCCTCGAAAACATCCGGATCCCAGTTGATGCCGCCGGCTTCGTCATGGGGATTGAGAGAGTGAATAATTCGATAACCTTCTCCGAGATCAGGCAGCGGCGGCACGCCGTCCGGATCGGCCCTGAACGGCATAAATGCGTCCGGCGGCACTTTCGGCCGTTCCCGGTGCCGACGCTGGAGGGCGGCGGATTGGGGAATGACCAGCTTTTCCCGCATCAGCGCGATCGTGGTTTCGGACATCACAATCACCGGGTTGCGGTATCTTTCGGCCAGATTGAAGGCCCGGAAGGTAAAATCAAACAATTCCTGCACCGAGGCCGGCGCCAGCACAATCATTTCATGATCGCCGCTCGGCCCCCAGCGCATCTGCATCACATCGGACTGGGTGGCGAAATTCTCCCCCCGACAGCGCTGCACATCCACGATCACGGCCGGAATTTCAGCGGCGACCGCATAGCCGATGCCCTCCATCATGTAGTTGTAGCCGGCGCTGGCGGTGGCGGTCATGGCCCGCGCCCCGGCCAGCGACGCACCGGTGACGGCATAGATGGAGCACAATTCGTCTTCACCCTGGATAAATCGTCCACCGACAGCAGGCAGACGTTCCGACATCCGCTGTGATATTTCATTTGCCGGTGTGATCGGATAGCCTGCAAAAAAATCGCATCCTGCGGCGAGCGCACCCTCCACAACGGCATGGTTGCCAAGCATGAAGTGCGTTCCCGTTAAAATCCTGTCCTTCATCGTCGTATTCCGGTTGTCTGAGTGTGTTCCATGTGGTTTTTGCCGCGCGGCGCCGTCCGCGCCGGCAAGCATCTCATCGCGTGTCAGCCGCGCGGAACGGGCGGCGCCGATTCATCCCCGCGCGACGCAAAAAAAGCATTAATGCGCCGAAAGGCTTCCTGGATCTCCGCGGTTGTCGATGCATAAGAAAGTCGCAGATGTCCTTCTCCGCATTCGCCGAAGGCGGCACCCGGCAGGGTGGCAACGTGCACCTCCTTCAGCAGACGCCGGGCCATCTCAACGGATGACATTTTCGCCGAAAAAGAAGGAAAACAATAAAATGCGCCCCACGGCGCCGTTGGCAGCGACAGATGTTCACAGGCGTTGATCAGATCGATCATCAACTCTCTTCGATCAGCATACCCGCGACGCATGTCCAGCGCCGCCTTTTGTGATTCCTTCCCCTTAAGCGCTTCCAGAGCACCGTCCTGTGCAAAGGCCGTAACACAGCTGGTTGAATGCTGATAAATCTTGAGCATGCCCTGGATGACCTCCCCGGGTGCCACCGCATATCCCAGCCGCCAGCCCGTCATGGCAAAACTTTTGGAAAATGCATTGACGGTGATGACATTGTCGAATTCCGCGGCCGGACTGTAGTGGACGGCAGTGCCGTAGCACTGGTATTCGTAGACTTCGTCGGAAACCAGCAGGCTGCCGTTGGACTGCGCCAATTCAGCGATGCGCCGCAGATCATCCGGCGAAAAAACCGCACCGGTCGGGTTGCAGGGGGAATTGACGACCACCATTTTAACCGTGCCATCCATGTGGGCGGCGATGCGGTCCAGATCCGGCTGAAAGCCGCGCGCCGCGTCTGTCGGCACCCGCACCACCTTTGCACCGGCAAGCATGGCGGCCGGTTCATACGACACCCAGCAGGGATCCACGAGCAAAATGGTGTCGCCAGGCGCTAAAACCGCTTGAAACGCCAGGAAGATGGCGAACTTTCCACCCGCTGTCACGACAATATCTTCCACACGCGCATCAATGCGGTTTTCCTTTTTTAATTTGTCGGCGATGGCTTCGCGCAGCCCGAAGTCTCCGGCGGTGGGCTGATACCGGGTATTGCCGCGTTCGAGGCCCTGCATGGCCGCGCGGCGGATGTTCTTCGGGGTTTCAAAGCATGGTTCGCCGACACCCAGGGAAACGATGTCGTCAATGCCTTGTCGACGCATCGTCTTCACCTGGTTGTCCACCGCCTCCGTGGCCGAAGGCGGCAAATTCAGTACTTTTCGGGCAAGCATAAGCGTAAACTCCATATCAGCGCGCTGCTTGTGCGTTTACATGCGATCCGCGTCCATTCCCGGCACGCCGGCGCCGGCGGCCGCCGGTTTTTCAGGCTTTGTCGATGATCGCGGTGAGCTTTTGATGCAGCGCTTGGTCCATGGGCGGTGCCGGGTGCGCCGCCAGAATTTTTTCCACCTTTTCCGCGGCCCGTTCCTTCATCGTTTTGGAGCCGCTGTGCACCCAGCTGTCGTAATCGCCCTGATCCACCAGTTCCGGGTAATAATCCTCGCGGAAATGACGGTAGGTATGTTCATGTTCCAGGAATTTGCCCTGGGAACCCACCGCGTTGATGACATCCAGGGCCAGCGTCTCCGGCGATATTTCCAGGCCCCCCATGTATTCTTTCAGCCAGGCGATGATCTCATGACAGATCGCCGTTTGAATCAAAGACCCTGTGGTTGAGGAAGCCATATAGCCGACGTCGTGCAGCAGCCCCCCCCCGGCCAGCACACCGGTCACCAGGCCGATGGCGGCCTCCAGAGCGGCCTGCTGGTCCACGACTTTAGACGCGGTGGACCCGCCCAGACCGAATCCGGGCGTTTTGTAATAATTGGCCAGCGCTTCGTTGTAGCCCCGGATTTCCGGTGCCGAGTGCAGACCGACCATCGTCTTCATGTCAAAGGTTCCACCCGGACAGCAGCAGCGGATATAAGGTGCTCCCTCCCGTACCAGCTGCGACAGCACCAGACCTGCCAGGGCCGCCGCATTGTTGATCGCCAGAAATCCGGCCTGGGTGATGGGTCCGGTCAAGGCGCGGGTGGTAATGCTGGGCCGATAAATAAACGGCAGTCGTTTGCGGGACAGGTAAATCAATTTCTGAACGCTGTCCGGATTGTGCCGCAGCGGATGAGAGATGTTGATATAACAGGCGGCAAACGGCTTGCACCGCAGCGCATCCTCTCCACCCGCCACCGCTTCGGCCATCTCAACATCCAGCGCCGTGTTGTGCATATCGGTGGTGACGTACACAATCGGCTTGTTGGTATATTCCAGCATCACCCGCATCTGCTCCACCTCGACCTTTTCCACCGGAACATCTTTGGGTATATACTGGGACATGATGAAATCGTAGTGCGGCAGTGCATCCAGAAGCCGAACGATATCGAGGATATCCTGCAGCAAAGGCTCCCGGGTCGCATCCGTGCGGTGGTCGATCATGCGCAGCAGATCGGATCCATTGCCGAAAAACGTCCGATACCGTGCCAGGCGGATGGCCGGATCGCCGGTCTGGTTGTAGAGTATAATCTGCTTGGGCGATATGCTCAGCGCCCACTCCACCCGCCAGGAGGGAATGTGAACCAAATTGCCGTCGGTGACGTCGCAGCCCCCCTTTTTCAGAATGTCAATCGCTTCCTGATCTTCGAACCGGACACCGGTTCTCTCCATAATTTCCAGCGAGGCATTATGCAGCGCTTCCAGCTGACTTTCGGAAAGCCGCTGGTAATAAGACGTCTCCAGTTTTGTCTTGTTGACCTCAATCATTGTTTTCCTCCTGATGATTTATCTGCTCATAAACACACCGTCGCAGGTCTGCTTCGGCGGCGATGTCGGTGCGGCAACGGAAGTCATCCCGGCAAACGCATGCCGTAAAAACGGCATCAACAGAAATGACAGACGCAATCCGATGACTGCGGATCAAAACAGTGCAGTTTGGCCATGTCGACCGCCACCGCCATGCGTTGGCCCGGGTGCATATCAATGTCGGAGGGCATGCGCCCGATGATCGACAACTCACCAACTGAAAAATAAACAATGCTTTCCGATCCCAAAGGCTCCACCACTTCAATGACGGCGCTGAAAGTGTTTCCGTCATCGGCGCCCGCAAAGTGTCCGGCCGGATGCAGATATTCCGGTCGAATGCCCACGGTCAAGGAGCGATCGCCGTATTTTCGACAGGCTTCGACATTCTGAGGGGGAACGGCCAGCTTCAAGCCCGGCGCAACAAAAAACAGCGTATCGTTTTCGGATGTAACATCGCACTCGATGTAATTCATGGCAGGGCTGCCGATAAAACCAGCCACGAATTTGTTGGCCGGACGGTTGAACACTTCCAGCGGGCTTCCGATTTGCTGCGTGCGGCCGTCTTTCATAATGACGATGCGGTCCCCCATGGTCATGGCCTCGGTTTGATCATGCGTGACGTAGATCATGGTGGCTTCCAAGCGTTTATGAAGATTGATCAATTCCATGCGCATGTGGACCCGCAGCTTGGCATCCAGGTTCGACAACGGTTCATCCAGCAAAAAGACCTCGGGTTTGCGCACGATCGCCCGACCCAGCGCCACCCGCTGGCGCTGGCCCCCGGACAATTTATCCGGTCGGCGCTGCAACAGATTTTCAATGCCGAGGATATGCGCCGCATCCCTTACACGGCGTTCAATTTCCGCCTTGGGATGCCGCCGCAGCCGAAGGCCGAAGGCCATGTTGTCATAAACGTTTTTATGGGGATACAACGCGTAGTTTTGAAACACCATGGCGATGTTGCGCTTCTTGGGCGGCATGTTGTTGACCAGCTTGTCGCCGATAAAAACATTCCCCTGAGAAATGGTCTCCAACCCGGCGACCATGCGCAGGGTCGTGGACTTGCCGCATCCCGACGGGCCGACCAGGATGATGAATTCACCCTCACGAATATCCAGCGAAAAATCGATCACGGCATCCATGCGCCCAAATCGCTTATAGACATTTTCTAATCTGACGCCTGACATTCATACACCTCTTTTTTTGTCGGCCCTTAGCTTCCCGGGCATCCTGACGAATGGAAGATCGCATTCATACGGTGCAGCCGTTCGACTTTCGAAAAGCCGACAGCAGCGATCATCATTTCTCACCGGTGACGGCAAAAATGAAGCCGGCCAGCAGCTTGCGCTGTACCAGCAGAAAGAACAACAGCATGGGGGCTGTAATCATTACGGCGGCGGACATGATGATACCCCACTGCAAGGTCTGGCCGTCGGCCATTTCCGCTACGCCGACAGGCAGCGTCTGCATGTTTTTGGTCGCCATCAGGGTAAAGGCGAACAGGTAGTCGTTCCAGGAATTGGCGAAAATGATCACCCCGGTAGCGGCGATGCCCGGCAGCGCCAGGGGCAGCACCACCCGCACCAGCGCACCCAGGCGGCCGCTGCCGTCCACCATGGCGGCCTCATCCAGCGTGGGCGGAATATTGTTGAAATACGCAGCCAGCGTAAGTGCCGAAAACGGCAGCATAAACGATGAGTGGCCCAGCGCCAGGCCCAGATAGGTGTTGGTCAGGTGCAGCCGGCTGAACACCAGCAATATGGGAATCACCATCAGCACCGGGGGAATCATGTAAATAATCAGCATGGCCTTTTCAAAACTCCACCGCTGACGAAACCGGGACAGACTGTAGCCGGCGAGGGTGGATATGGCCAGGCAGATCAGGGTGGCGGCGACGGCCACAATCACGCTGTTTTTAAACTGGATGAAAAAAGGCGTTCGCTCGAACAAATGCACATAGTGGGACAACGTCAATTGAGACGGCAGGAACTGGTCGCTGAACAGATCTTTCTCGGAGCTGAACGAGCACAGGGTCATCCAGAAATACGGGAACGCAACGAAGCTGATCGGCGCCAGCAGCGACAACACGACCGCCAATCTGCGGACAACGACTTTGTGTTCGAGTGAAATCACTTTTTCCCCACCTTGAAATAAAAGCCCATTAAAATAACGAGAATGACCAGACCGGTGGTCGCCGTGGCCGAGCCCAAGCCGATCTCGTACTCCTGGAAAGCCTGCAGGAATGAATACACCGGCAGAATTTGGGTTTTGCCGATGGGACCGCCGCCCGTCATCAGCCAGATGATGTCAAACATATTGAACATCCAGATGCCCCGCAGCACGACGATCACCCACATGACTTCTTTGATCCCCGGCAGCGTAATGTGCCAGAACCGTTGCCAGGCCGTGGCACCGTCCACCTCGGAGGCTTCGTACAGTTCCCCGGGAATGGCCTCCAGGGCCGGCACAAACAGCATGATCGCAAAAGGAAAAAACCGCCACACGGAAACCAGGACGACCGAAAACATGGCCCGCTCGACACCAAACCAGCCGATGGCTTCATCGATAATGCCGGACCATATCAGCAATCGGTTGACGATGCCGAAAACATCATTCATCATCCACTGGAATACCAGCACGGCGACGATGGTGGGTACCAGGTACGGAAAGGTTAAAATCGCACGGAAATAGTAATTCCCCCTGAATTTCTGCACCAGAAGGAGCGATGTCGCCAACCCGAGTACAATTTGGGCGATTGTGCAGCTGCCGGCGTAGACGAATGTGTTGACGGTGGCACGCCAGAACTCCGGACTCTCTGCGAGGGTGCGGAAGTTTTCCAGGCCGATAAAATGCATTCCGGTGCTGAAAAGATCGCGGTCGGTGAAACTCAGCACCACGGCGTAAATCAGGGGGTAGAGCGCAATCACCGCCACCATGATCAGCAAAGGTGCCAGCAGCAGGTAGCTGAACAGCACCTGCCGGCGTTCCATGGACAGGTTATTCATGTTGATGCGACCTCTTCATCATTGATTGCCGACGCCCCCTTTGCCGCCCGGCCGTTGCTTTTTGCATCGCGTCTACTTTCGCTTTATCAGACGTCCGAGTTTTTCCAGGGTATCAACAGCGGACCGGCCGCAGGCGTCCGCACCGATCCGGTCGGTCCATTGCTGGGTGACGCTGCCGCCGCCGATAATGACGACATACCGGTCCCGCAGATTTTTGGCGATCAAGGTTTCGATGACTTCCTGCTGGTAGGGCATGGTCGTCGTCATGATGGCGGAAAGACCGATCACATCGGCATTGAAGCGCTCGGCTTCTTCAATGAAGGTCAGACTCGGCACGTCCACCCCCAGGTCTTTCACCTGGTATCCGTTGATTCCCAACACGGTCGCCACGATGTCTTTTCCAATATTGTGGACGTCGCCCTTGACGGATCCAATGACGACCTTGCCCCGCGGCGGACGGTCTTTTTTCATTTGTTCAAGGGCCGGCTGCAGTATATTCATGGCCGCCGTGAACGTTTCCGCCGCCATGAGCAGTTCGGGAAGAAAAGCATCCCCGCTTTCAAAGCGGTCGCCCACATACGTCATCCCCTGCGAAAGCCCCTGTTCCACCGCCATCAGAGGATCCACTCCCGCCGCCAGCGCTTTGTCGGCATAGTCGGCGGCCATCGCGGCATCCCCGTCAATGATGGCGGTTTTCAAGGTTGCTAAAATATCGCTGTGTTCCATCTCGGTCCTCCCGCATTGTGCCGTTTCACAGGGAAATCAGGAATTGAATGGAATTCCCATCCCTGCCAGTTCCTCTTTGACCGCATCGTAAAGCTTCTGATATTCATCTCCCGGTTTTCCGGTCTCAGGGTTGAAGCATTCCTGGTAACAGCTGCCCGGCGGGGCATCCGCAATTTGATCTTCATATTTTTCCATGACCCTCAGCACCAGTTCGTTGGCCTTTGAGCGATCAAGCTGCGCGGCCGCCAGACCCATCTCAACGGCAAAGCGGGCTTCCATGGGGGTAATGCCGTCTATTTTCACCGCTTTGGCGGGATGTAAATTCATGATTCCCGGTGCACCCGATGTAACCCAGGCCAGGAAAACGGCTGCTGTTTCATAGAAATACATTTTGGTGGCGCATCCGGCCGCTGCATAAGGCGCCCAGAGGGTCGGGATGGGAATGTTTCTGGCGGCGGCCTGGACGGCGAGGCTCACCCCCCAGATGACGTCACGCGTGCTGCTGCATATATGCTTGAAATGAAAAGGAAAATTATGGTGATAGTCTCCCTGGTGGACCAGTTGTCCCATGAGAATGTAGGCCGTGCAAAGAACGGCGAACCCTTCCGGTCCGCCGCAGTAGCCGCCGAGCATCGGGCCGGCTTCGGCCGCTACATTGGCTCCCCAGGTTTTCAGATAGGCCACCTTGTTCAGCGTGTCATGGCTGACTTTCATTTCCGCGATCGTGCCGCACAGCCAGGCGTCGGTTTGTCGGCAGCCGAACTGAGGCGCACTGGCGGCGATGTTCGTTACCGCCACGGCAGGCGTCGGGTGGTGGTTGACGATGGCGAGACCCGGACGTCCGGCCCGCTTAATCGCATCGAGGGCGATCCGCAGTCCCCGCAGGGTGGCATAAAACTCGGTCGGCGCGCCGGCATGCACCGGGAGGCCCCGGATGCTGTTCATGCCGGGCACGTTCAGGCAATCCACCTCGGCGATCGCCGCGTACCCTTCCACGATGTTGGCGGCATATTCATCGCGGCTGGAAACAATACCGGAACCCACCAGAAACCAGGGCCGTCTGGCGTCGTCCACGCATCGCGTTTCAAATATGCGGGTGTCCCGGCCCTGCCCGACGCGGCACGTCCGCGGACCTTCGGCCGCGGCACGGCGCACCTCTTCACGGCTGAACTGCATCGCGCGGTTCGTATCCGTACAGTACACCCCCGTGCTGCTCACCAGATCAACGGCGGCCTCATAAACACGGTCGGCCATGGCGTCGTCTGTGGGCACCGGATTCCGCGCATCGTATCTGATTTCATATTCCTTGACAACGCGTCTGACCTGGGGAACGAAAACCCGCATATCGAATTCGTTTTCGGTCATGATCGGGCCATGCAACGCCTTTTCATAAACATCCAGAATACCAGCCATTTCAACCACCCTTTCTTTCCATCTCGCTGCATACAGTGTTCCAACGTGATGCCTCTTATTGAAACAAAATCAAGCGCCGGTGTCTTTAGGGAAATTTGATAATTATTTATCTTTTATTGCTTTGGAGACGACGTGGTTATTTATTGAATTTCTATATATTTTTTCGGGTTCAGGGAGGGAATGGACTAAAGGATAGACCCATCCTGCGGGCGGATCAACCCCAAAAGCGGGGTTCAAAAAAAACATGAAGCGGTTCATCGGCCTGATTGGCGCTGCCGTTTCAGCGGCGTCAGTTCCTTTCCGCATCCAGGCCTTTCTTTTTTTTGGTCATGAACCAGACCGGGCAGGAAGACCGGAACTTGCAATATAGGTCCGGATCCCGGCACGCAAGGCATTCTTCACACATGTAGATGCCGTGTTTTGAACACACGAAACTGGTTTCCCGATCCGGATGATTGATGCATTTGCCCATCTTGTTTTTCCTTTGCCGGTTCCGGCACGGCATTGCGGCGTCCGCATCCAGCTAAGGTCAGTCATGTCGGGGATTACAAAAACAGCAAGGCGCGAATTACAATTTTTTCATCAGCTGATTGGCCGTGGTCAACAAGGGGTCCCACACGGGGCTGAAAGGCGGTGCATATGCCAAATCCGTCTGGGCGAAATCCGCCACCGTCATCCGGTTGTGCAACGCGACGGCCACCGCGTTGATGCGGTGGGCCACGCCCTCGCGGCCGACCATTTGCGCCCCCAGCAGCCGTCCGCTTTTTTTGTCCGCCAGCATTTGAATCGAGATGGTGGCTGCACCGGGATGCGCATGGGCCCGTGAACGGGCTTGAATCTGGACATCGACGGGTTCAAAGCCGGCATCCAGCGCCTCCCTCTGGGACAGACCCGTGCGCGCCACCTGAAGATCAAACACCTTGAAAACGGCGGTTCCCGCAATGCCGGGAAGCGCTACCGGCCTGCCGCAGATATTGTCCGCCACGGCCCAACCGGCCCGGTTGGCGCGCAGCGCCAGCGGCACCCAGGTTTTTTTCCCGGTGACCAGGTGGTAGGCATCGGCGCAGTCGCCGGCCGCGTAAATATCGGCATTGCTGGTGCGCAGACGGCGGTCCACGGCAATGGCGCCATTCAATCCCAGCGCCAGCCCGGCGTCAGCCGCTATTTGACTGTTGGGAGCCACACCGATGGCGCACAACACCAGGTCCGCCGAAAATGTCCGTTCCCGGCAAATGACGCGCAGCCCGCCGCCGCCGCGTTCAATGGCCTCGACCGGATGCCCGGCATAGAGTCCGACACCGTTGTCCGTTACCGTCTCGCGGACCACTTCGGCCAGCATCGGCTGCATCCAGGGCAGAAAAACAGGACCGGGTTTGACCATGTCCACCGCGACCCCCCGGCTGCACAGGGCTTCCACCATTTCCAGGCCGATGTACCCCATGCCGATAATCAGCGCTTTGCGGACGGTCTGCCGTGCCAGGTAGGCTTTCAGACGCCGGCCGTCCTCCAGATTCTTCAGGGCCATCACACCCGGCAGCGCCACCCCCGGGACATCGGGCATCAGCGGCGAAGCGCCCGCGGCAATCAGCAGTTTGTCATAGCCAAACCCAAATGGTTCACCGGCGCCGGTTTTTCCCGACACCGTTTTGGCTTGCGGATCGATGGACAGGACCTGATGCTCCGTTAAAAGATCGATGCCCTGTTTGCGCCGGAAAACATCCGCGGACCGCACCACCAGATCATCCATGTCGCGTCCGGCATCGGCGATGTTGTAGGGCATGCCGCACGCACTGTAAGAAACGTCGCGGGTCTTTTCCAGCACCTGGACACCCATTTCCGGAAGATGTCGTTTGGCACGGCTGGCGGCGCTCATTCCAGCGGCATCCCCGCCGATAATCAGAAACTTCATCGACACCCCCTTTTTCCGATGGTGGTCATGGCCGACGGCGGCCTTATGCCTTGCGGATGTCGGCCGAGATGGTGAAAGACGGCGGCTGCAGTATGTTGCGCTTGACCGTACACAGGCCGGCGGTCTTGATGACGGCCTTCTTGTACTTGGGGGGGAAATCAGGCGGCAGATCGATGTGGATGTGCACCGCCTCCGTCAGATGCTTGGCCTCGTTGCGTTCAAAGTCAAGCCGCAGCCAAATGTTGCTGGCGTCGATGCCGCGCTCTTCACAGAAATACACCACGTACACCCCGGCACATGTGCCGATGGCGGATAAAAACAAATCATAGGGCTCCGGCGCACTCCCCTCTCCGCCCTCCTGCCTGGTTTGATCTGTTTCCACGGTAAATCCCTTGTAAACCGAATGGACTTTTTTCCCACCGGGGAAATACACCTTCATTTCCATGTTCACCTCATCAGCACAATGTCGTCAGAACCACATAGTGGCCGCCACCGGGACCGGAAAAACCCATACGGGTTAAACGTAAGGCAGGAACGCGGGAAGGTCAAGAACCGACGAGCGGTTCTTTTTTTCGCCGAAAACGGCAGGGTGGGATTCAGAAATCAAGAGCGCGGTCCCGGGGCGGCCACTTATGATCCGCTTTTGCCGATGTAAAAGGCGCGATTGTTGGTGGTTTCGACGCGGATTTTACCGGCGCGGTAAAGCTGGGCCAGATGCTTTACCACCTCGTTGATGTTGGTGGCAAAAGAGCCGGCAATCTGTTTGGCCGTGCAGGGCCGCCGGTTGATCATTGCCAGAATGGCTTCCGAAGTGGTGCGATTCACACTTGATGGATGGATGCTCTGTTCACTGACGATTTCGGCCGGCGGCGCAAACAGCTGCTTCAGCGGCACCATTTCTTCCATCGGCACCGGCTGCACACTGCTGACCGCCGGCGGGCGGTCCACCGTGTTGAACTGGATGTGATCCGCGTGGATTTTG
>Ga0180434_10001916_pt1 | contig 28810 bp, 24 predicted proteins | sample SS_ome_7_FD_132453 | JGI IMG/M metagenome (GOLD analysis project Ga0180434, IMG submission 132453) | Hypersaline lake sediment archaeal communities from the Salton Sea, California, USA - SS_1_D_2 metaG | ecosystem: Environmental > Aquatic > Non-marine Saline and Alkaline > Hypersaline >... | reverse complement strand
CCAGAAATGATGGAGATGTTTGCAGAAACGGGTGCCGGTCCTCGTGCATTCCTATACGATGCTTTTGGCCGTTTCAAAGGCGAGAAGGTGGTGAATGAGGTCTCACTTGTGGATATCGTCACGTACCTGCCATATGACTTGCTTGTGAAGATGGATATTGCCACGATGGCGAATTCGCTTGAAGCTCGTTCGCCTTTTCTTGACCAGGAGATGGTTTCGTTTGCTGCTGGGATACCCGCACACATGAAGATGAAAGGCGTAAGAAGCAAACACATCCTCAGACGAGCATTCAAAGATATGTTGCCGCCAGAAATTCTTCGTCGCCCCAAGATGGGGTTTGGGATCCCTGTCGCGCAGTGGTTTAGGCATGAACTCAACGACTATTTACGAGATACTCTGTTGAGTGAGCGGGCCATGAATCGCGGATACTTCAGAAATGAAAGTGTACGCGAAATGATAGAGTTGCACTCACTCGGCAAGGAAAATTATGCCAACCATCTCTGGGCGTTGCTCTGCTTTGAACTGTGGTGCCAGGCATTTCTTGATGATTGAACCCGAACAGACTCGATCAACAGAACTCGTCGATCTCCTTCTGGTTTGCTGACGACGATTGGCTTGCTGCCATTGGTCGTCGTCAAGTTCATGCTACTTGAGAGCTACTTTCGCGGCAGCCGCTATTGATTTTGCGTTGATGCCGTAGCGGTCCAGAAGTTGATCAGGTTGACCGGATTCGCCGAACTTGTCCATCATGGCGACCATTTGTATCGGTACAGGGCAATGCTGAGCAGTTACTTCAGCAATGGCGCTCCCCACGCCACAAGAGATCTGATGCTCTTCGGCAGTCACAAACACGCCAATTTCCTTTGCGAGCCTAGTGATCGTCTCCGTATCGATTGGTTTGATCGTTGACACGTTGGCCACAGTAGCCTTGATTCCGTCCTTGACGAGAGCATCGGCTGCGTCCAGAGCGGGTTGTACTGTGGAACCCGCGGCGAAGATGGCGACATCTTTTCCCTCTCTCAGCAGACGGATCTTACCAATCTCGAATGGATCGTTCTCGCTCGTGATGTCAGGAACAGGTGCTCGGCCAGTTCGGATGTAGACGGGGCCTTGATGCTCAGCCGCAGCGATGGTGGCCTTGTTGGTCTCGTTGGAGTCAGCAGGTACGAGGACTGTCATGTTGGGAAGGGCACGGAAGATCGCAATATCCTCCATTGCCTGTGCAGTTGCTCCGTCCGGCCCGACCATGAGGCCGGTGTGTGAGCCATTGATCTTGACATTTGTGTTGTTGTAACAAATCGATATTCGGATTTGATCGATGCCTCGCAGAAGGAATACGGCAAAGCTGCAGGCAAAAGGAATCTTGCCTGCGAGAGCCAGGCCAGCTGCTGTGCCAAACATATCCTGCTCGGCGATACCAGTCGTGAAGAAGCGGTCAGGGAATTCCTTCTTGAAGTATTCGGCGCGAGTGGAGTCCTCTAAGTCGGCAGAAAGGGCCACAACATTTTCATTCTGCTTGCCAAGTTCCAGTAGGGCTTCGCCAAAGCCGTCGCGAGTTGCCTTCATCTTATCTTTGTCTCCTCGTGGGATGTGGTTTCAATTGAAACAGTCGATGATCGTTTGTGACGCTCACTTCAATTCGGCAAGGGCAGCTTCCAGCTCGTCCGGCTTGGGAGCCTTGCCGTGCCACTTGTGATTACCTTCCATAAATGAAATACCCTTGCCCTTCTTCGTGCGAGCTATGATCACCGTCGGCTTGGAAGTCTCCTTCTCAGCAGCATCGTATGCCTTAATCAGTGCTTCCACGTCGTGACCATCGATGTCGAGAGCGTTCCATCCGAAAGACTGCCATTTGTCAGCAAGAGGTTCCAGATCCTTTATGGTACTTACCGGGCCGTTTTGTTGAACGCCATTTGCGTCGACGATTGCGCAGACGTTGTTGAGGTTTCTGTGTGCTGCTGTCATTGCGGCTTCCCAGACTTGTCCTTCCTGACTCTCGCCATCGCCGAGAAGGCAATAGGTCCGGCGATCAGAGCCATCAAGCTTTGCTGCGAGGGCAAAGCCGTTGGCGATTGAGAGTCCCTGTCCGAGTGATCCGGTCGAAGCCTCAATGCCGGGCACACTACGGTGGGCGTGTCCCTGCAGGCGACAGTCCAGCTCTCGGAAGTGCTGCAGCTCTTCTTTCGGGAAGAATCCGAACTCCGCGAGGACAGCGTAGGCCGTCAATGTCCCGTGTCCTTTAGATATGATAAAAACGTCGCGATCAGGTGATTCGGGTTGCTTCGGATCAAAGCGAAGCTTGGTTCCGTAGAGAGTAAGGATGATTTCAACTGAGGAGAGTGAGCCTCCTGGATGACCGGAGCCAGCCTTCGCGATAACCTTAAGGATTTCGCGGCGCAAAGATCGCGCGGTATCCTTCAGTTCTTCAATATTCAGTCTTTGTGCCACTTCACTTGGTCCTTTCTATCCGATTGCTTGTGAGAAAAGTGCACAGCGATCTTCAAGATGATACTTGCATTCATGAGGTGTTTCAAGTCGGGCCGGGACACCCGTGAGGGTAAGGGAGGTCCTAACTCAATGGCTCGACGGTGCGTACGCGCCGGTCGAATCTCGCAAGTCCTGTGATCCCACACTTTTTCAGAAGCCGCACGGCTTGGTCAAAATACCGGCCAACTTGCTCAGGAGCGTGAGCGTCGGAACCCAGTGTGGCGGGCACTTTTAGTGTTGCCAACTGGCACAGAAGCGATTCAGAAGGGTATATCTCTCCAACAGGTTTGTCCTTGCCGGCCGTATTGATTTCGAAGGACATTCCTTGGTCTGACAAAGCCTGTGCCAGTTCTCTGTGAAGATGACTGTAATCTTCATCGGGGAAGTGTCCAAACTTTTTCACAACGTCAATGTGCCCGAAGATGTCGAAAAAACCGGAACGCACAGCAGACACGGCTGTTGAAAAGTACTCTCGGTAGATATCCATGACACAACGCTCGTCATATACGTGCATATAGCGTTCATTGTCAAAACCCCAGTCGCCGAGATAATGAAGCGATCCGATTACATAGTCAAATGGATAACGCCTGATGATGCTATCGATCAACTCTTCTTCGTCAGGGAAATAATCGCACTCGCCGCCCAGCTTCACGGTGATGTCACCGCGATAACGCTCACGAGCCTGATCGACTTCTCGGATAAAGATGTCCATCTCTTCATCCGTCAGATTGATCTTGTCATCTCCGGGAATAGGCATTGGGAGATGTTCTGAAAGACCTATCTCGCTGAGGCCACGAGCAATGGCAGCCTCGACGTACTCATAGACTTCGCCGGTTGCGTGGCCACACCACTTTGTGTGGACGTGGTAGTCGGAGAGAGCGTTGCTAGTCAATGTTACGAATATCCTTCCGCAGTTTTTGCGCATGTGGTGAGCGTTGTAAGCGCTCTCTGTATAGTCTACCGGACTATCATAGGAAAAAGACCGTCCGGCGGCAAACAGGATGGCGAGTTCGACTGACAATATATGTTGACAACGCGGAAAACCGAGCTATACTTCTTTTGTGGCGATAGTGCCCTGCAGATACAAAGAATATGCTATGAGAAATGGTCGACTGTTAGACTCTGGTTCGATTCGAATTTGGCGCCTGTGGTACGCTTTGAGGCCACCTGCGCCGTAATCTGTGATGATCCGAGATACGGCCGCGGTGGCTTTGTTGCTACCGCGGCTTTTTTTGTGGGCCGCGAGACTTCGCGGCCTTTTTCTTTGGCATAAGGAGGAGATGAGATGGATTCGATAACGAGGCCTGTACTGTTAAGCGGCATTCAACCGTCAGGGCACCTGACAGTCGGAAACTACATTGGTGCTATGAAAAGCTGGGTTGAGTTGCAGAAAGATTACGACTGCTTTCTTGTTCTTGTTGATCTGCACGCGATCACCTTAAGACAAGATCCTGAGGAATTGTTGCGGCGATCATATGATTTCATAGCGCTTTACGTTGCTTGTGGTATAGACCCGGAGCGGGCGACGATCTTCGTCCAATCACATGTTTCTGGCCATTGTGAGTTGGCGTGGATACTGAACTGCTTCACCAGCATGGGGGAGTTGAAGCGAATGACTCAGTTCAAAGACAAAGCAAGCAAATCAGGAGAGGGTCTGAACGCAGGTCTCTTTGACTATCCCGTTCTCATGGCTTCGGATATCCTCCTGTATGGCACCAATCTCGTGCCGATCGGGGATGATCAGAGGCAGCACTTGGAATTGACACGGAACATTGCGCTGAGATTCAATCGACGCTTTGGCGACGTATTCACCATTCCTGAGTGTTACATGCCCAAAGTCGGTGCCAGGATAATGAGTCTTTCTGATCCGACGTCAAAGATGTCCAAGTCAGATGAAAACCCAAACAACTACATAGCGCTGGTGGACGAGCCTAGCACTATTCGGAAGAAGGTTGGAAAGGCAATGACAGATTCAGGGGATGAAATCTCATACGATGAATCAAAGCCGGGCATATCCAATCTGGTTGTCATCTATGCCTCAGTTTCTGGTGAAGCCGTTGAGTCGATTCAGGAACGCTACGCAGGCAAAGGATATGGATTGTTCAAGAAAGACCTGACCGAGGTATTGGTAGAGTGTTTGAGACCGATAAGGGAACGCTACGCCTCGCTCCGTGAAGATCAGACAACGTTGCACTCCATGTTGATGAAAGGAGCTGAAACCGCGCGGCAGCATTCGCTGAGCGTTCTTGAGAGAGTTCACGGTTGTCTTGGGTTCATTCCTCGACATAATGAGACGTAGGCAAAGTCAACATACATGAGGCACGGTGCTGGGAAACCCAACACAAGCGGAGGTGTAGCAAATGAATCACTACGATCCAAATTGGGTTACTGAATTCTTCGATGAATACGCAGATAAGGAATGGTACCGATGGGAGGAAGCCCTGTCACAGGAAGTGAGCTTCTGCGTCCATCGCCATTGGCTTGAGCAGCACGTGAAGCGGGGTGACCGTGTCCTGGAAGTTGGGGCAGGAGCGGGACGGTTCACGCAGGTCTTGGCTGCGTTGAAGGTTCGAATTGTTGTTGCAGATATATCAGCAGTACAGCTCGATCTCAATCGTCGGCATGCAGAAGAACTGGAGTTTGAGCAAGCAGTTGAAGAACGTGTGCAATTGGATATGTGCGATATGAGTATGCTGGATGATGGAAGCTTTGACGTTGTGGTGTGCTATGGTGGACCTTTGAGCTATGTCTTTGAGCGTCGAGATGTGGCGCTACGTGAGATTCTTCGTGTTCTCAAGAAAGGGGGCAAAGCTCTCTTGAGTGTCATGTCGCTATGGGGCGGTGCCCATCATTACCTGCCTGCTGTGCTGGCTCTTCCGCCGACAGACAATGCGGAAATCATCCGGACTGGCGACCTTTGTCCTGAGACGGTCAAGGAGAGCAATCACAACTGTCACATGTTCAGATCAAGTGAGTTGTGGAATCTTCTTGAGGAAGGCGGGGCGGAAGTCTTGAACATGTCGGCATCGAATTGTCTGTCTGCGGTCTGGGGTGACTCATTGGACGGCATCCGTGATGACTCGGCGAAATGGAGCGAGCTTTTGAAAATGGAACTGGAAGCCTGCCAGCAACCGGGCTGTCTAGATCTTGGGACACACATGATTGCGGTCGTGAGAAAGAAAAGCTGACCAACTGTGGAGGATATGGGTATCTGGTCATGTGAAGAATGTTGTCCTATCGAAATGAAGTGCGCCCGGAACGATATTCGAGATAAGTATTGGTTGGCACGACTCTTGTGGCTATGCTCCGCCATTTCTTTTCTCTCAAACGTTGCTATTGTGCAACATGTTACTGCTTGTGTTTGCGCATGCTTGGAGAGATTAGAAGTTCGACATCGACGTTAGTTGTTGTGTGGGTGGTGCATGGAACAAGTGACGATTTCGGGGCATACTATTGGATATGGCGGCACATGATTTGCGGCGGAGTTGGATCACGTGTTAGTGTTTTGTCAATTTGCAACGTGAGGAGGAGTGAACGTGAGGAAGTTCTTATTGTCGATCGGTGTGATGCTGTTCGTTGCAACAGGTGCTCAAGCCATCAGCGTGACTGCGGAACCGGACTCTCTGACGGTCACACCAAGTACGATATTCGTAATAGAATTCATTGCTCATGATGTCGGCAGCCCTGGGTGTGCTGGATTTCTTCTGAATGCCGCTTACGATACGGACTATGTCGAGGTTGTTGGTATTGAGAATGGCACTTGGGCTCCATGGGATCCGCCAGAGATTCTTCCAGGCGAGGCGGGAGTTGTGTCTTACGAGTCGTATACATTGGGCGGGGCGTCTACAGGCAGTGGTACAGTTGTGAAAGTGACGTTTCATTGCGAAGGGCCGGGTGTGGCCATGATCGATTGGGAACTTGTTCTCTACAGTTCAACTTCAACTCTCATTACAGAGCAAGGTACCGTTGAAGTTGTGCAGACGCCTGAGCCAACGACCTTGGCAGTGTTTGGTGGAGTACTGGCGGCGCTTGGTGTTAGTTTCCGATCACACAGGCGAAAGACATAGCTGCCAGCTTCGATATATATCAAAAGAGCCGTAGCGACCAGCGTGAAGGCTTGGTCTTTTGCCTGCATATCCTCAGAATCCCATGACTTACGCAAGTTGTGTACGTGCTTGCAATACGTCGCATACAGGTGGTTAGGCGAATTCTCACCTCCTGGGTCATAGTGTCCAGGAAAGACAACCGATATGGCATATTCCACAAGAGCATAGTGCATAAGAGCATATATCATCTCATCTTTAAAAATACTCTTGCCACTTTGACAACCACACATATGTGTGGTATGATAGGGGGCGCGATGAGATGGATCTTCCTTCATCCGGCACTCCTGTGGAGGTATCTGTGATGGACAGGACACCGCTTTCAGCACGACAAAGTGACGTGCTGGCGTTTATTCGGTCCGAAATTCGACGGCACGGCCGCCCGCCTACCGTGCGTGAGATCGGCCAAAGATTCGGCATGAGCTCGACAGGTAGTGTGCGTGATCATCTGAAAGCTCTTCTGCGAAAGGGTTACATTACATATCGCAAGCACGAGGCTCGTGGTATCGGACTAGTCGATAAGATGATTGAAACTGTTAGATCCGGCAGGGTCCGCAGCATACCGGTGCTCGGTACTATTGCCGCGGGCCAACCGATCCTGGCTGAAGAGAACTTTGAAGGGACCATCGAGATTGGCGAGGGAACATTTGCCGGTGATGATGTGTTTGCTTTGCGTGTGAGTGGCGATAGTATGCAGGACGCCGGTATTCTCGATGGTGACCGTGTATTTGTGCGTAAGGATGCTGAGGTGGTTAACGGCGATATCGTAGTGGCACTGATCGACGACGAGGCAACCGTGAAGCGTTATTTCCACGAACGCCGCCGTGTGCGTCTCCAGCCTGAAAATGCTGCTATGAATCCAATCTACATCAAACCATCCGAAGCAAAAGTTCAGATTATCGGCAAAGTTGTTGGGTCGCTGAGAGAGTATTGACGAAAAGCTTCTGACAGTGAAGAGATGTTGCCTAGTGTTATAAGTACGCTCTCGAGGATATTGCAGAATATCTTCGACAAAACGGTCTGGAATCCGCATTTATTGAAGACCCGATTCTTGAAAGTTATACCTGTGGCAATTGGAGGAGATGTCATGGTTAGAAAAGCGCGTTTAGCGCCATACCATCACACTTCTTTAGGATTTGAGGCGATATATGCTGATGAGAGTTCGGTTTCTCAATGGGCAGATGGGGCAACTAAAAACAGTCATGGTAACTTGGTTTTCGAATGGTCTACTTGGCCATTTACGTGGTTAGGCCAAGATAAGAAGTGGGGACAGGAAATACGGTTCCTGAATGACATGCAGAACAAACTGGGAAATCTCAACAGCCAAACAAGGCAGATACGCGCCCACATCGCAAGCCTTATTCCATGTAACAGCGGATTCCCAGTTACAGCAGACGAACTTTTACAGGCCATCGGGAAAGGCAAGTTGGAAACCCCGTCGTTCTATAACGGTTGTTGGAACTGCGGTATGTGGTGGGAAACGAAAATCACCCAACCACGTCACGCGGAGAGCATGAGAACCATATATGATGTGTTGAAAGGGTATCTCTCAGAGGAACCAGAAGACACCTTCCGAAACAAATACCCGCACGCTCAAGGCTTTGTCCAACGAACATATGAATGGCTCGGCCCCAGAGGAGAATTGGCGGAGCTGAAAAGGCTGATGTTAGAAAGATTGCTCCTTCCATTTAAGTTTTTTGCTAAGTGCCCTCATGCCTCGCAAGAAGACCGGCCGGATAAGAGACTTGAGTTAAATGACGTAGTCCACAATGACTGCTTTGGGCAAGACGGAAGGGGAGCAAAACTTGATGCGGAAATGTCTCAACTAGCTGGGATTCCAACACCTGCTCGACTGAATTATAAAGAATACGAGAAAACTTTTGAGAACATTACTAGCCGAGAAAAGAAAAGACTATATAAGTTATGTTCTCTCATTGCGTTCGGCGTCTACGAATTATCTGACTGCCACCATAACGCATTTCGGGTAATCGAAAGCCAAATCTACGGTATCGGTACGTTAGGTTTGGGGATGCCTTTAAATGTTCCATACGGCCTTTCCGTGCGGGATCGCAACACAGGATCAGAGAGACGCAGGCTTGGACGTCTGTTGTTCGGATACGTACTGGGGCTCGACAAGTGGCTGATGAGAGTTCCGATGCAGTTCTTGCTCCTTGACTTAGGCCATGTGAATCTTGGGTTTGACCCGAGAAACGAGATATTGCGTGTGTATGGTTATCTGAGAGAAGAAGTAAGCGCGGTGAAAGAGTGGTTGGTAGGGTGTTTGTGGCATAACTTGGCTTACAATCCCAATGGAGGTTTAGTTGGTCATAGTGAATTGCTCACAATGGCCGAACGAAACGGCCTAAGTTGCCGAGAATGGATAGATTCTCGCCTTGGGAACAAGAGAAGATAGTCTTTGGCTACTTGAGAATTAATTGAATTGTGGCTTTGAGCAGTGCCTCAGATTTGTTTCTTGTAGTATGTGGTGGCAGTGATGATCGAAGAAATTAATGACCCCATTGATGTAATGACGGTATTTCGTGAAGGCAAGATCCGGCCGGTGAAATTCAAATGGACAGGTCGCACCTATGCGGTTTCGCGAGTTGCTTACAGTTGGGTCACAAAGGAAGGGAGCTATCCGGTTCATCATTTCTCTGTATTGACGGATGGGAATAGCGTTTACGAACTTCTATTCAACACTTATACACTGGACTGGGTGCTTGCGAAGGTGCATCTGATAGGATGATGGTGAAGTTGTAATGATAAAGAAGCGGATCATCTTACACATCGACATGGATGCGTTTTTCGCTTCCGTCGAGCAACGATGCGATCCCAATCTGGTTGGCAAACCTGTAATGGTTGCTGGAGGACTGGAAAGTCGCACCGTTGTGGCTGCAGCAACGTACGAAGCTCGCAAATTCGGTGTTCGGTCGGGCACCCCACTTACCATTGCACGATTGAGATGTCCACAGGGCATTTTCATCGAAGGCGACCCCAGGAAATATGTTTACACCTCCATTCGCTTGCTCAACATCTGCAAGGAGTTTACTCCTGTCGTTGAGCATTACAGTATTGACGAAAGCTTTTTAGATATCACAGGTACAGCGTTGCGATTTGGAGGGCCTGTTGAACTTGCTCGTAAGCTTAAGCAACGGTTCTACGACGAATTCAGGCTTAGTGCATCGGTTGGACTGGCCGAGAACAAGTTACTTGCAAAAATGGCATCAAAACTCGACAAGCCAAATGGCCTCTCAACTATATGGCGAGAAGAGATTCCTGCGAAGTTCTGGCCATTGGCAATCGACAAGCTCTTTGGTGTTGGTGAGGAAACAGCAAAGAAGCTCAAGCTTCTCGGTGTGGGAACGATAGGGGATCTTGCAAAAGTGCCTGTTGATCTGCTGGTGAAAATCTTTGGCGTTGTCGGAGATTGGCTCCACGCAGCGGCGAACGGTCAGGATGATTCACCTGTGGTCAGTGAAGCGGAAGAGCCACCACCAAAGTCTGTGGGCAATGACTACACGTTATTTCGTGATAGTTGCGATAAACAGAAGCTAAACGCTATTCTGCTGGCATTGTGTGCAAAAGTTGGACGTCGCTTGAGAAAGGGAGGATACGCTGGGCGAACTGTGACGGTGAAGATTCGGTTTTCCGACTTTAAGACGATTACCCGTGCCGAAACTGTGTCGACCTGTATTGATATGGACCGGGAGATTTTTGATATTGCCCAATGTATTCTCAGGAATGTTGGTAATCATAACGCCGTTCGCCTGCTAGGCGTGAGTGTGTCTAACCTTATATATACCAAGGTGCCGCGACAACGTTCGCTTTTTGACTACCAATACTGGGAAAAATACGGACGAATGATAGAATCTTTCGATCGCATTCGTGATCGGTACGGTGAAAGGAGTATGTTTTGGGCCACGCTCATGGGCGAGGAAGGAATGTAGTCTTTTGCTATTGAAGGAGCCGATTGCCGGGGACACCCTGGCTTTCTGCTGAGGAAGATGAGACAACTGAAGTGATCGGAAAGGCAAATATTCACGTTGGCACATCCGGCTATCAGTACGCCGACTGGAAGGGCACGTTCTACCCTGAAAACATTAATGCTAGGGACATGCTTCGCTACTATGCCGAATATTTCGATGTCGTTGAACTTAATTTTACGTACTACAAGATACCCGGACCGCGGACGATCGCTCGTATGGTCGAAGTAACGCCGGGTGATTTCCAGTTCTTCGTCAAGGCAAATGGAGATACGACTCATAAGAAGGATCGCTCGGTCTCAAAGGCATTCAAGGAAGCGATCGAACCCGCACGTCAGGCGGGGAAGTTATCGGGAATACTTGCTCAGTTTCCATGGTCCTTCAAGAATCTTCCTCAGAATCGGCAATACCTGATGCAACTTCGCGATGACTTCGAAGGTTATCCGCTTGTCATCGAGTTCCGGCATGACAGTTGGATACGGCCTGCGACGTTTCAGTTCCTTCGCAGTGCAGGAGTGGGATATTGCTGTGTGGATGAGCCTGAGATTGGTGGCTTGGTGCCCCCCGTTGCCGAAGCGACAAATGACACAGCTTACTTGCGCTTTCACAGTAGGGACGCTTCAAAATGGTTCGGTGGTGACGCGAAGGAGCGCTACAACTACCTCTACTCAAAGGAAGAAATGGCGGAGTGGATTCCGAAGGTTAGGAAGCTAACCGATAAGGTGAAGAGCCTGTACACGTTTTTCAACAACTGCCATGCTGGTCACGCCGCCGCCAATGCCACCGAGTTCAAAGGCATGCTGCAGAAGCTGGGCATAATTGATGAATAGGTGAACCCTGAGCGTCAGGGTTTGTCTCCAGTCTCTCCTTGACTCTCTGATTTCGGTTCCATTGGTTGCTCTTGGCCCGTCAAGGTCTGGATCAGTTTGGCACTGGGCGGTTCGAGTTGGGGAGCATCTGGCTTGATGAATATATTCTTCAACGGGTGAATGTCCAACGTGTTTGCAGTGAATCCACCTACACGCGGGCTCAGCATGTAAGCCTTTGAATAATGAAGAAGGGGTACGACACTGTATGCTTTCAAGAGCATATCTTCCGCCTCGCGAAGCAGAGCAGAGCGCTCGTCTGTGTTGGCAGCACTATCCGCTTTCTCGAGAAGCTCATCATAATGGCTGTCAGTCCATCCTGTTGGGTTTTTGGTGCTTGTGGTACGAAAGAGGGCGAGAAGACCCATTGGATCAGGATGATTGCCGATCCACGAAGACATGGACACGTCAAACTGATGTTGAGCTTCTGCCGTTGACAGAGCAGTTCCGGACGCTGCGCGAAGTTGTGCCTCGATTCCAAGATTATCCTTCCAGGCTTTCTGAATTGATTCTGCTGTGGCCGTGACTAGCGGATGCTCGTTGTGGAGAAGCCTCAGTTTCGGGAATTGTTTCCCTTGCGGATAACCAGCTTCCTCAAGAAGCTTTCTAGCTGAGTCTACATCGTGGTGTTCAGCAACTGGTGGATCATAGCCTGATACCCCAATGGGAACCAGTGTACCTGCCGGTTGCCCCGCGACGAGAATGTTTGAGAGAATCTTGTCTTTTTCAAGAGCCAGACCGAGTGCACGCCGGACCCGGCTATCCGCTAGAACAGGCGTAGCCGTGTTTAGGCTGAGATAGAACGTTCCAACGTGCGGATGCTTGTAGAAGTCGCTACGATCCTTGACGAGAGGAATATCTGTGGCCGGAATGTCCGCAATCAAGTCGATGCCGCCCTGGAAGTAAGGACGTAGAATCGACCTAAGACCTGGGGCTACTCCGACTTGGACGTAAAGAAGCTTCACAGAACTGGCATCCCAATAACTGGGATTCTTGCGTAGAACAACAAATTGCTTTGGTTGAATCCTGTGAATGATGAATGGGCCGTTGGAGGCGAACTTGCCAGGCTCACACCAGGCCGCTCCGTAGCGCATGATGCGCTCTCGAGCTACAGGTGCCATTGGCGGTAGGGCCATAAGTTGCAGAAAGTAGGGGCATGGGCGATCAAGTGTCACCGCCAACGTCATCTGGTCAATTCCACTGATACCGACTTCAGCGAAATCATTGAGCTTTCCAGTGTGGAATTCCCGTGCATTCTTGATCTCATAGAGCAATTCAGCGTACGGTGAACGAGTTGTCGGGAGGAGAATCCGGTTCCATGAGTAAAGAAAGTCCGTGGAAGAAATTGGCCTGCCGTCGCTCATTGTGGCTTTGCGAAGGTGGAAAGTATAGGTGAGGCCGTCGTCACTAATCTCCCATCTTTCGGCTGCGCCGGGCAGAGGAGCAAGTGTCTCCGAATCCAGAGTTGTCAAACCTTCATATAGCCCACTGAGAAGTGTGAGATTGGAAGGGTCGGAGGCAAAAGCCGGGTCAAGTGTCTCCGGCAGGTAAGGCACAGCCATACTGAACAATGTTTGCGGGTCTATTTGGGGCTGCACGCTCTCGTCGTGCTTGGCACAGCCCAGACATAGGGCGAACATGACAATAACATACAGCACGGTCTTGTGGAGATTCGAAGTCAACGTACAGCCTCCCAAATAGTGAATGCGAAAATCTTGACCTAGTGCCTACCGCACCAGAATATCGGGTCGGTCCAAAGTAATGCCATTGTATTCTACAGAGATTGTCGGCCATTTCTGAGGTCCGCTTAGGAATTGCACTCCTCGAGGTGTTGAGAGAATCGTGTCCTCCGACTTGGTTCCTGTGATTGACGGATTCCACGCAAGAGCTTGGTTTGGCAGGATACAGCGCTCATCGGTGGGAGTAGCCAAGTATTCGCGCGGACCATAACCGGTGGGTCCTCCTTGGTGGTGAAGTTTCCATTCGTTCGCGAAGCCAGTCTTTCTGTACATCTTACGTGCTACACGGAAAACATCAGCCACGCAGGTCCCAACAGTTGATGAGAGATTCATTGCAGCATCAACGAGACACACAGCACGGTGTTTTCGTTCGATAATCTTGGGCAGTGGCCCGAAGTGGACAAAACGCGTGCATGAAATGACCAATCCATTGCGTCTCGCGCAGAGGACCATCTCGACACAGCGCTTCACCTTTCTTCCCGTGGGGATTGGATGGCGGTATTTCTTGATTCGTTCGTCGGTCGCAATCAAGATCACAGCAGGCTCCATGCCGCGGGAGATAACTTGCTGTGAGAGCAATGCCGCAATTTGGAATTCAGTCATTCCTGGCTTCACAGCTTTTGCAGCGGCTTCTATTGCTGCGCTGGCATCAGCGCCCAGAGAACGGTATCGCTTAATCTCAGAGTGGGTTAGGGAGTATCGCAGTTCTGCGAAATCGGGCTTGAGCAACTTAGTTCGCCCTATTGCGTTGTCGGAAGCGACACGTTTCTTTCCTATCAAGCTCTTCAGTAGGCTTGCGGCAGCGGCCGAATCGTGCCAGGGTTTGAATTTGCATTTGGCCTCCTTCTTGGTGAGTTCTTCGCCGAAGATTCGAGGGGCCTCGATGTTGTTTGTGATTACCGTCACTTCTTTGGGAGTAATCAGGAGAGTAGCGACACCTTCCTCTCCGGAGGTTACAACGTGGTTATCGCGTCCACCGGTAAACCATGAGAAATTATCTCTGCGTGTGAGAAGAACAGCATCAAGATGGTGACCGTCCATGTACTCACTGACTCTCGCGTGCTTTTCTTTCAGTTCCTCACTTCTGGTCATGTTAGCTCTCCTTGGATGAACGGATAGGTTTGGTCTGTGACTGTTGATATATCGGACATTGCACACGGCCAAAAGGGATAACAATATTACCATGTCCAGACACGACAGAAAATATTGTAGTGAATGGAACGGCAGGTGGCAAGAGACGGCTTGCGAGGGAGTCGACTCCACCTCCCCCTTGATGGTTGGCGACCGAGGCGGTAGAATCCAACCTGAAGCGTATTTCATTTTGCCGGCGATCGGAGAAGAAAAATGAAAACCGTCCGCATCTATGATGCAACTTTGCGCGAGGGTTCACAAACTGAAGGTATTTCGTTTAGCACCGAGGATCGTCTGCACATTGCAGAAGCGTTGGACCGCATAGGTATCAACTATGTGGAGGGAGGCTTTCCAGGCTCAAATCCCAAGGACCAGGAATTCTTCCGGAAGTCACGTGGTCTGAAGCTGAAGCATGCGAAGATTGCAGCCTTTGGCAGTACGCGTCGAAAATCCGTGAAGGCCGAGAATGATCGATCACTTGTTGCACTTGCTGACTCAGGAGCAACTGTTGGGACCATTTTTGGCAAGTCATCGTCCCTTCATGTCAAGGACGTGCTTCGTTGCTCTCTGAAGCAGAATCTTGTGATGATCGAGGACTCGATCCGTTTTCTGAAGGAGAATCTTTCGGAAGTAGTATTTGATGCCGAGCACTTCTTTGACGGATACAAGGAATCACCCGAGTATGCCGTTGATACACTGCTGGCGGCGGCGGCTGGTGGTGCCGATGTAGTATGTCTTTGTGACACAAACGGAGGTTGTCTGCCTCACGAGGTCGAGGAAATCGTGAGGGATGTCAAGGACAAGATTGATACTCCCATCGGAATTCACACTCACAATGACAGCGGAATGGCGGTTGCCAACACGATGGTCGCTGTGAAGGCAGGTGTCGTACACGTTCAGGGCACAATGAACGGATACGGTGAACGTTGCGGCAATGCAAACCTTTGCACCGTTATGCCCAATCTTCTGCTGAAGATGGGAGTGAAATGCATTACTCGCAGACAGCTCTCTCAGATCACCAGCGTCTCAAGACTGATAAGTGAAATAGCCAATCTCAGCCATGATGAGCGCCAGCCGTATGTTGGCAATGCAGCCTTTACCCACAAAGGCGGCATGCATATTGATGCAATGCGAAAGACTTCCGTTTCGTATGAACACACAGTGCCGGAGCTTGTCGGAAATCGTCGACGACTGCTTCTTTCGGAACAGGCTGGTGGTAGCATGATCCTTGATAGAGCCAGCAAGTACGCGGCCGATCTGAAGAAGGATACGCCCGAGATTCAGGAGCTTGTCAGCACTCTTACGGAACTGGAGCACGAGGGGTATCAATTCGAAGGTGCCGAGGGGTCCTTTGAGCTTCTGATGATGAAGACCTTCAAACGTCGGAAAGAGCTTTTTCATCGCGCTGGTTTTCGAATCATTGTTGAGCAGCGTGAGGACGGTACTCAGCTCGCGGAGGCAACTATTAAGGTGCGGCTTGGCGATCGCGAGGTGCACACTGCGGCTGAAGGCGACGGTCCGGTCAATGCTCTCGACAACGCTCTACGGAAGGCTCTAGCTGAATTCTACCCAGCGATTCGGACGATAAAACTTGCCGACTACAAGGTGCGTGTGCTTGAAGGCACTGGTGGGACGGCCAGCAAGGTTCGCGTCCTCATAGAATCAACCGACGGGAAGACCACGTGGGGCACCGTAGGCGTTTCGGAAAACATCATCGACGCCAGTTGGCAGGCGCTCTTGGACAGCATCGAGTACGGCCTGATGTACCAAAAGCTGCATCCGAAGAAGAAATAGCGCTACTATTCTCCGCGAAAAGGCCTATGCATGTGTATTGAGAAGTGGCGAAACGGACCAAAGCATTGTTTATTCGATAGCATTGAGCTTCTTACACGGGCCTTCTATTTCCTCGTCTTCAGCTTGCCGGTGATCTGGCTCACACGTCTGATGTTGTGTTTGGACATCCACCGTCGTATACCAGCGACCATTTCTGTGCAGACGCGGTAGTTCCAAAACATCGCACTGCCGACTGCTACAGCACTTGCACCGGCAAGGAAAAATTCGATGGCGTCTTTCGCATTCTCAATACCGCCCATGCCGATGATCGGGACGCGATGTTTCTTTGTGACCTGATAGACTTGGTGCACCTTCCAGAGAGCGACCGGTTTCACCGCAGGTCCAGATAGGCCGCCGCAGACGTTTCCAAGAATGGGGCAGCGTGTCTCGCTGTCAATAGCCATTCCCTGAAGCGTGTTGATGAGAGACAACGCGTCGGCGCCCGAGTCGATACAGGCTGTGGCAATTGAGCAGATATCAGTCGAATTGGGCGATAGCTTTGCGATGAGCGGCAGACTGGTGACTTTGCGAACAGCCTTGATCACGCGGGAACTTGCCACAGGATCGTGTCCGAAGAGGGCACCACCTCGCTTAACATTGGGGCAGGAGATGTTCACTTCAATGCCGTGAACAAGACCGGATTCGTCGAAGCGTTTCGTGACCTTGCCATATTCCAGAGGAGTATTGCCTGCGACATTGGCGATAAGCTTTGGAGCGAAGTTCGTGAGACTCGGGAGGATCTCAGTGATCACGTGTTCGACACCGGGATTCTGAAGGCCGATTGCATTCAAGACGCCCGCTGAGGTTTCAGCGATGCGGGGTGGGGGATTGCCCTCGCGTGGTTCGAGTGTGGTCCCCTTCAGCATTACACCGCCTATATCATCCGCGCGAAAACGATTGACCCGCGTATACTCGCTTGCAAAACCGAAGGTTCCAGAAGCTGTGAGGACGGGGGACGTCATTTTGATGCCCGCGATATTCACGGAGAGATTTGCATCACTATTTTTCATTCCAAACCACCTTTTCGCCGTCGAAAACTGGACCTTCTGTGCATACACGTACGTTATGAGCATCGCTGTAGCCCTGTTTGTTGAGGACTTTCTGGACGCACGCCATGCAAGCTCCCATTGCGCAGCCCATGCGTTGTTCCAGAGACACCTGCAGTGGCACACTGTTCTTTGAGCATATTTTGGCGACAGCGTGTTGCATGGCTTTCGGGCCGCAACTGAACGCTTGCACGGAGTGACAGGTTCTGCGACCACATTTGTCGAGGTATTGCTCTAGCAACTCTGTACACAATCCGTGATGATATCCCCTGTGTCGTGTCTCTTTAGAGAGAAGAAGTTCGGCACCGAAACTAGAGAAGAGGCTCATGTCAATTGGAAACACATCCTTCGTGCCAGCAATGATTACAACCTTTTTCTTCATCTTGTGCAGAGTCTTGGCAAGATATGGCATGGGTGCAATACCCGCGCCTCCTGCGACGATGATGGCTGTATCATAACGTCCAGAGAGATCGAATCCGTTGCCCATAGGCCCCAACACATCGACGTGATCGCGGCTCTTTAGGCACGAAAGGAGTTTTGTGCCTCTGCCGATCACCTTGAACAAAAGCTCGAGAGTTCCATTCTTGCCGACCTGATGAATTGAGATTGGCCGACGTAACAGGGGAGGCGATCCAGGCGCTCTAGCAGGCTTCCGACGATAGACCGCCGCCCAGTCCTCAGCGGTGTTGAACATGCGAACTCTGCGGTCATCTGTGGGGCATAGGACGCTGACAAACTGACCTGGCTTTGCCTGGCGGGCAATTGCCGGGATAATAAGCTTCATCCGTGCGAAGCCATCAGGAAGATCCCTTGATGAAACAACTTTCGCACGAGTGCAGTGAACTCTTGGCTGTTTTTCTGTGTAACTCACTTTCATAGATAGAATTTTACTGACTGACGCTTTTCTTGGCAACTGACAGGTAAGTTGTCAGTCTGTGCACCTGCGGTCTCCTATGGTTTGCCATGATAGGTCTTATTGGTGCACTGTCATAAGGGCATCGTGAAATGGCTTGACACTGGCTTGTCCCGTGCTAAAATTCTTCAGGAAATTCTCTCGGCAACCTGTTTCTCGGAGAAACGTCAATGGCAAAAGAGAAATACGCTCTTGGTCTGGACTATGGAACCAACTCTGTGCGTGCGTTGATCGTGAACATACGCAACGGCCAAGAGATCGCCACGCACGTCTACAATTATCGCCACGGGAACGAAGGTATTCTGACGGATTCCAAGGATCCGAATGTTGCTCGCCAGCATCCATTGGACTACATCGAAGGTGTAGAGAAGGCGATCAAACCAGCAATCGCCAAGGCAAGGAAAAGGAAGGGGTTTGATCCTGCCAATATCGTAGGCGTAGGCGTTGACACAACAGGGAGCACCCCAATCCCGGTCGATTCGGAAGGTCGGCCACTGGCTCTTTCAAAGGAGTTTTCCAGGAATCTGAATGCTATGGCCTGGTTATGGAAAGACCATTCAGGCCACGAGGAAGCAGCAGAGATCACAACACTGGCTGAGAAGCGTCACCCCGAATACCTTGCAAAGTGCGGTGGGACATATTCATCGGAATGGTACTTCTCAAAAATCCTTCACTGTTTGCGCGTTGATCGCAAGGTATTCGATGCAGCGGCCAGTTGGGTGGAGTTAGCTGACTTTGTGCCTGCATATCTGACAGGAGATATCAATCCTGCTCGCATCAAGCGATGCGTATGTGCCGCCGGCCACAAGGCCATGTACAATTCTGAATGGGGCGGTCTTCCCGCGAGGAGATTCCTGTCAACGCTTGATCGGGAGCTTGGCGAATTGAGAAGCAAGCTTTACGATGAGGCACATACCGCCGACAAGAAAGCCGGGACATTGGCACCCGCTTTGGCGAAGAAGCTTGGCCTTTCTGCGAACACGGCCATTGCAGTTGGCGCTTTCGATGCTCATCTGGGTGCAGTCGGTGCCGGGATCAAGCCTGGCACTCTGGTGAAGATCATTGGTACCTCTACGTGCGACATGATGGTTACCCCGCTGAAGACTGTGCTTCCCGATATACCCGGCTTGTGCGGGATTGTGAAGGGATCAATACTGCCGAACTGCTATGGTCTCGAAGCAGGCCAGTCCGCGGTCGGGGACATTTTCAATTGGTTTGTCGAACAGCTCGTGCCGCCCGAGTACTATGGAAAGAACGGGGCAAAGGCATCGGCTCATGAAACGCTTACAAAGCTGTCGGCGAAACTGAAACCCGGAGAATCAGGACTGCTTGCTTTGGATTGGAACAATGGAAATCGGACAGTATTGGTTGACCCGAGGCTGACCGGACTCTTGATAGGGCAGACACTTCACACGACAGCGGCGGAAATCTACAGAGCGCTCATTGAGGCGACCGCATTCGGTGCAGCGACAATCATCAATCGCTTTGAAGAGTACGGTGTTCGCGTCAAAGAGGTGGTCAATTGTGGAGGCATTGCAGAGAAGAACTCGATGCTGATGCAGATCTACGCGGACGTGACGGGACGTCCGATGAAGATATCCCGATCCAGTCAGACTTGTGCACTCGGTGCAGCCATGTTTGGTGCGACCGCTGGAGGAGCTTTCAGGAGTGTTCGGAGTGCTCAGAAGGCAATGTCCGGTCTGAAAGCAAAGGTATACACGCCGAAGCTGAAGAATCACAAAGTGTATCAGGAGATATACGCTTTGTATCATGATTTGCATGACTCGCTGGGCACTGCAGAGTTCAGCAAGAACATGTCACATGTGATGAAGCGGCTACTTGAGATCAGGGACAGAGCTCGAGCATAGATTGCTGGTCAAGTTGCATTCAGAGTCTGTAACTGGAGAGAATTGCAGGAGAGAGAATGCCTGATTTGATGAAACTGCGAGAAGAGACGTATCTGGCCAATGTTGGTCTTCCGAAGAACGGTCTGGTGACTGTTCACAGTGGCAATGCGAGCGGGCGAGATCCCGAGACGGGGCTTGTTGCGATCAAGCCGAGCGGGATTGATTACGATACACTGACACCTGAGAAATTGGTGATAGTGGACATGGATGGCAAGGTGGTTGAGGGCGATATGAACCCGTCTGTTGATCTGCCGCATCACCTATTTCTATACAGGCATGTGCCCGAATTCAATGGTATCATCCATACACATTCGGCATTTGCCACAAGCTTTGCTGCTCTCAGCATGTCGATTCCGGCGTATCTTACGGCGATTGCCGACGAGTTTGGCGACGGAATACCCTGTACTCCGTATGTCGACAACCAGGAAAACCATATTGGCGAGGCTATCTTAAAGTATAGGAACAAGGCTCCGGCGATTCTGATGGGCAACCACGGAGCTTTCACGTACGGAGACAGCCCGCGGGCCGCTCTGAAGGCAGCGATCATGCTTGAAGATGTGGCCAAGACTGTGCATTACACACTGCTCAAGGGGCAACCAAAGGTGCTTCCGCCGGAGGAAGTGGAGAAATGGTGGGGCAGGTATCATTCTTGGTACGGCCAGGCTGATGAGAAGTAGGTGCTTAGAGCACGAGTGATATTCAAAGAAGAAGGGCCTGTGAAAAAGTTTTCGCAGGCCCTTCTTGATTCAGCAAACGTTGAAATCGATCTACCGCAAAGCGCTGACACCTCCGCCGGACTGAGCTCGCTTTACTTCCTTCTCGACCATTGCCTGAGTGACCATAGTAGTGTCTCCAGGGGTCTCTTGGACGCATATGCCGTGAGCTGCTCCCCATTCGACGGCATCTTGCAGGTCCTTGCCGTTCATGAGAGCTGCTGCAACTCCGGAAGCAAACGAGTCACCTCCGCCTGTGCGATCAGCAATCTCTATGTTCTCACGCACCGTTGCTCGATACATTTTGTCCTCCGCGACGTCATAAAGGACCGCAGCCCAGTTGATCCTATCGGCCGATAGGGCGCCTCGAAGCTGTGTGCCGATGACCTTCAGGTTTGGATAGTCGTTGGCCACTTTGCGAAGCATCTTGGCATAGGCTTCGAGCCAGACGTCGAAAGAATCGTCCTTGCTGACTTTCTTCGTCTGGTAGCCAATGGCATCGTCAAAATCACTCTGATTTCCGACCAGGAAGTCGGTTTCAGCGATTATGGCCTTATTCGCTTCCTGGGCTCGCGCCTTGTCCGGTTCCACCTTGGAGCGGTAATTGAGGTCGAAGGATCGGAAGGTCCCGTACTTTCCGGCAAGTTGCATTGCCTCGAGTGCCATATCGCAGGAGGTAGGGGAGATGAGGTTGTAGATACCGCCGGTGTGGAACCATCTAACGCCGGCCTCAAAGATGCTTTCCCAGTCAACGTCTCCTGGCTTTAGTTCACGGATCGGAGCATGAGCTCGATAGTATTCTGTCAGTGAGGGGAGAACGCCTTTTCCGGACCACGTGAAATTGATGCCGTTGTGCAAGGTGCCCTTGGCATCTGTGGAGAAATTACCCTTGCCGGTATTGCTGAACCAGACGAAGTTTGTAGTATCGACCCCAGCCTCACGCATTTGGTTTTCGATGTTGCGTCCGATGCCGTCATCAACGAGAGCAGTGACCACTGCTGTGCGGAGCCCGAAGCAAGCGGCGAGTCCCTCGGCGACGTTCGTTTCGCCACCACCGTGCCAAATCCTGGCTGTTCGCGCTCTATGTGTCGGTACGTCGCCCGGATCAATGCGCATCATTACTTCGCCAAGGGATACTTCATCGTACCTGCAATCCTTGGCGGACTTGATATGTAGGTTTGCCACGTTTCACTCCTTCTTCATTGGTATGATCGATTGTGCCGCAGAAAAACAGTTCCCAAGAGGTTTAGAAAATAGCGCAGAATGTGCTCATGTTCAAATGACTTCCTATGCTATCGACGAGCAGTGTCTGCGTGGCATTTTGTGTTGCTATGGAATCGCCCGACGCGTCGTGTTGAGTTCTCGCGAAATGCGTGCTCTCATGGGATTTCGTGGATCGCAATAATGGTGGGCCAGTTCGAGATGTTCGAGGGCCTTTTCGTGCTTTCCCAGCAAACGGTAGCATAGTGCAAGGTTGAAGTGTGCGATTGTCGAGCGAGGGTCAATAGCAATGACTCCTCGAAAAAGCTTCGCCGAATCGGCATAGTTCTTGCGTCGGTATTGGATACTGGCTGCAGCGTTTAGGGATGCTGCAAAGCGCGGGTTTAGAGAGACAGCGTGCAGATAGTTGCGAAGAGCGGCCTCTAGATTGCCTGTCATCTCGTGAGCAGTTGCAAGGAGGAATACGGCCTCCTCGTCCTTAGGATAAAGACGCACAAGCTCATCGAAAGTTTTTAGCGCATCGTGTTTGTCACCTGCTTCTTTCTGGGCCGTTCCCAAAGCCTTGAGAATTCCGGATGTCTTGGGCTGCAGGGCGTAAGCCTGGCGGTATGCCGAAATCGCAGCGCGAAATTCTCCTTGGGTTCGATACAGGTCACCCAATGTGACATGTGCGTCGACGAAACCTGGATGTGTTTTGAGCAGCCCGAGCAAGAGCTTTTCTGCGTTATCGTAATTTCCGGTTCGCATGTCAAGGATTGAGAGGTTATGGACAGCTCGTGGGAAGTCAGTGCCAAGGGCGATGGCTCTTTCGAAGTAGGTTCTTGCGTTCTCATGTTCCCCGGACTGCATCGCACCAACGCCGAGATTGTAAAGAAGCACGGCGTGTCCCGCCGCGTCTGTGCTTTTGAGCAATTTGGTGAAGAGGGCTTCAACTTTCTTCCGTTGCCTGTTGGCTTGTTGCGTGAGAGAGCGACCCGAATAGAAGCCCGTGAGCGTTGCTCGGATACCAGTTGCATCCGGACTGACTTCAAGTGACTTTCGCCAGACGGGTTCCGAGGACGATCTGGCCCAAAGACTGTTGCGCTCTGTCGTAAGCAGGGCAAGTGGTACGGCAAGAATCATTAGCAGCGTTACGATTCGCAGGGCATGAAGCCTCGTTGTACGGCAGATTGCTGCCAAAGCAAGAATTAGTCCGGCAGATGGGAGGTAAAGGTACCGGTCTGCCATGGGATTGGCTATGGGCACTAGGTTAGAGACCGGGCTGAACGCCAACACGAACCAGGCGAGACCAAAAGAGACGAGCGGAGCACGGCGGCGAAGTAGAAGAATGGCGACAAGTGTGGCAATCAATAGAGAAGCCCCGAAAACAAGTGCTCCAGAGAAGCGGGGTACAATGACGTATTCGACGCTCAAATGGCGCGGCAAGGCGACAATGAGAAAGCTCCGACCATATGCTTCAATACCCGTCAACAGGGCAGCAAAAAAGCTGCCACCATGGAACCCGACGGTACTCTCCTGCGGGTTTTTCATGTATACGAAACGAACGAGGAGGTAGCCAATCAGGACAATCCACAGCGGAAGCGTCCTTAGAAGGCGGGAGCGAAGCGATTTGCTGCCATCGGGAAGGAAGATGACGCAAAGCAGAACAAAAGCTGGAAAAGGAGCGGCGCTTTCCTTTGAGAAAACGGCAAGTGCAAATGTAATCGTCGCGAGTAACACGCCAATGATGGCTTTCCACATCCTGTTATCTTTGCTCATAGAATGAAGGAGCAGAAGACCTGAGGTGAGAGCGAAAAGAGTTGCCAGCAAGTCTTCTCTGAAGGCTAAGACATCGACCACTTCTGCGTGTATGGGGTGGACAGCAAAGAGCACGCCGACAATCCCTGCCCAAAATGCACTGCGAAATAGTCTGAGAGCCAGGATACACATGAGCACAGAACAGAGAGCGTGAAGAGTGAGCTGCATAATACGGTGGGCGAGGACATCACTGACCGGGGCTGCTCTGTCAACAAAATATGTGAATGTCGCAACTGGGCGATAGCTCAGTTCTTGGAATGTACTGAAGTAATCCTTTGAGAACAGTGATCCAGCAGAACGCCAGTTGTTGTAGCTTGCGACCTGCTTTATCGTTTCCACATCATCCCAGACGTAGCCGATGCGCAGAAAAATAGGTGGCCAGAAAGCAATGACTGCAGCAAATAGCGTAACCGCGCACGCGAAAGCAACGGTGCGACAAGCTTGTTTGGAGTTCAAATCAATATTGAGGTCAGTCGTATCTTCTTTTGTTCTCATCAAATCGGTATTGAAGGAACCATGAGAAAAATAAATAACAGAATAACTCTTTCAGTACACGATTCTACCGAGTAAGTGCAGCAGTCGCAAGAACATCGGATTCTGACGTGTTCTCAAGGTAATGAATGGATCCGGATAAGGTTACTTGTGAAGAGGGATAGGAATAGAAACGGAAGGTTTACCCGCGGGAGGTAAAAATCTGCCTTCCGTGCCATGTCTATCTAAATTGACAGGATCGTGTTACAGGGATATAATTGAACTGAATGACCTTGGTAGGTAGTCCCTTGTGAGGTCGAAGTGGGAGCGGTGTGGAGACGGCTATGCCACGGTACCGTTCGGAAAGTATTGGTGATCTTGCCCGGAACCTCAGTTTCTTGCCTGAGGAGCGTCGGTCAGAGCAGCTCGTCAGACTAGAAAGAGTCCTCCGCGATCTGGATTCAAGCCACCCGTATACCTTTTCCTTCCTTCACGTTCAAGTTACTGGTCTTCGTCCTGCGGAGGCTGAGGATGTGCAAATAGAAGGCGATATTGCGCGTCGCGACCTGGCTCTTCTATTGCACGACCTTAGCTCCACGCTTTCGCTCCCAGCGTCGGACGTTGAGGGTACGCTACTGACTGTTGGGGAAGTGAAGGAGATGTACGACGTTTCTGAGAGCACAATCTCTCGGTGGCGCGGTGAAGGTTTGATCTGCAAGAAGTATGTCTTTGCCCGTGGCAAGAGAAAGACCGGGATTCTGCAGAAGGACCTGCGAGCGTTTATTGAGGAAAATGCACATAGGATCCATAAATCCGCGAATCTGGCCCCGCTTGGTTTGGAGGCCAAGAGAGACCTTGTGCATCGAGCGAGGGTGCTGGTGGCGAGAGAAGGGATGGGACTTTCGCAGGTGAGCCTTCGGATAGCAGATGACCTGCAGTTGCCCGTAGAGACAATCCTCTACACACTGAAGCGTCATGACGAAGAACATTTAGGAAATCCGATTTTCCCTGACGCCCTGCTTCCATTGACAGAAGAATGCAAGCGAAAGATATTCTGTCTATACAATTCTGGAGAACTGATCGAAGATATTTCTCGCAAGTATCGGCGTGGACGCTCCACGATCTATAGAATTGTGCGGCAAGTGAAGGCTGAAGCAATTCTGAAAGCCAAAACCGAATACATATACAACCCAATCTTTGAGCATCCCGACGCTGACAAGATCATACTTGCAGAAGGTCTGCCGACGGTGGAAAGCCTAGCCGTGGAGGATGATGAGCGGCTTCCTGGATCGCCAGAACAGCCAGCATATTTGAAGGATGCTGGACGTGTTCCATTATTGGCGCGTGAGGAAGAGGTCGATCTTTTTCGTCGGTACAACTATGTGAAGTACAAGCTTGCTCGTGAGAAGCGGAACCTGAAGCCGTCTGAAATCAGCAACGAGAAGCTGCAGGAGATTGCTGATCTTGAGGCCATGGGTTCGGCGGTGAAGAATCGAATTATCGAGGCAAATCTTCGGTTGGTGATCAGCATTGCAAAGAAGTATGTCAAGCCTCAGTCCAGCTTCAGTGAACTTGTGAGCGACGGCAACGTGAGCCTCATGCGTGCGGTGGAGAAATTTGACTATTCAAGGGGTATCAGGTTTAGCACGTACGCGAGTTGGGCAATCATGAAGAATTTCGCTAAGACCATTCCCGAAGAGACGAGTCAGCTGGACCGATTTTCCACGGGGAAGCAGGAGATTCTCGAAGTCTTCCCCGATCCTCGAGAAAACGCAAGACAGCGCGCTGAGTTTCTTGTAATGCTCAAGCATGTCGTTGAGGAATTGCTTGAGGAGTTGAGCGAACGGGAGAAGGACATTCTGATTTCTCGTTTTGGGATCGAAGATGGCGAAGCTCATACCCTTGAGCAGGTGGGAGAGGAGTTCAGCGTCACTCGTGAGCGTGTCCGTCAAATCGAGCATCGCGCTTTGCAGAAGCTGCGGGATATGGTCGGAGAGAGGCATCTGAACGACCTCGAGTGACGAGCAGGTTGAGCCTCTGGATAGACGTCACGTAGCGCAGCTCATGCCTTTATTGTGTACCTTCCGTTTTGTCATTTCCATCCGAACTAGTTGGATGCTGTAGTTGCCGGTGTATAGCGCATCCGATCACGGTCAATGTCCCGTGCTCAAGATGTTATCGCTCAATACCGTCCGCGCGACGCAATAATCAGGCTGACAGAGCCAATGAGCGGTTCGTCAGAAGGTAATCAGCAGGCAAACGGGACTGGAGCGGGTCTTTGGCGAACCTGTCACAAAAAGAAGACCTGTCGTCTTTATTGTTTGGTTGCAATGCCGAGAATACTAAGGTGATAGATGAGTCTGTTGGAAGGAACATCAGAGAAGCGCAAGCCAGGACGGCAAGGGGCGAATTCCAGGATATGTGACGCGTTTCTGCCCATGCAAAACTGATGGTGTACAACTCGGGGATGAAATAACCCCTTTGTGTTGGGCGCTGCTGGGACAAGATGCAGTGGGTTGATGCGGACGAGTTTGTGAGAGCTGTCCGCGAGGGATATTTGTTGTTTGGAGGAATGAGATGAACATCCGTGCTCTGGTCATAGACGATTCCAAAATCATGCGCAAAATGGTAATGCGATCGCTGACTCAGACGAAGCTGGCTGAGTTTGAATTCGACGAAGCAGGAGACGGTGTGGAAGGATTGGAGGCGTTCCATCCAAAGAAGACGGATATGATCTTTGTTGACTGGAACATGCCAAACATGACCGGAATTGACTTCTGCAGAAATCTTCGGACAACCCAGAAGCGGCACGTGCCAATCGTCATGATCACCACCGAGAGCACTATGGGCAAGATAGAGGAAGCTCTGGATGATGTTGGCGTTGATTCATATGTCGTCAAGCCGTTCACACCGGACAAGTTGAAACAAAAGCTTGAGCCGTTGTTTGAGAAACTAGCTGAGTCGCAAAAGGGTGGCTTCTTCAGCAAACTCGCAAGTGCCTGAGCTTTGAAGTCACCAGAGCTTTCTTATGTAAGGATTCAAGATAATGGCAAACGCATCGACACTTGAATACAAAGACTGTGTGCGGGACGCAACTGTTGAGTCGTTCTCAATGCTTTGCGGCATGGAAATTACGCTAGAAGGTGTAGGAACGGAAAGATCTGCTAGTGAATCGTCAATCGTTGCCGTCATATCCATATTGGGTGATGTGGAGTGGTCGGTTATTGTGAACCTGCCCAAGGAATCAGCGGATGCGATTGCTCCAAAGTTCGCAGGCTTCGAAATTCCATTTGACAGTGAGGACATGGGAGACGCCGTCGGTGAACTCTGCAACATTGTTGCAGGTGCGGTAAAGGCGAAGTTGGATGGCTTGGGAAAACGGGCTGAGATCTCACTTCCAAGTGTAATGCGCGGCAGCAGCGTACAGGTACTGTCTTACAAAGGTTTGCCGATAGCGATCTTCAACTTTGCATCGGAATGCGGGTCTTTTGCAATAGAAGTTGTTGGTTCCCCTGATGTTGTCCCGACAAAGAAGGTGGTCTAAGGGAGGCCAAGAATCGTCAAGGGGTTGCGAGAAGAGAGAATACTGAAGGGGCTTCCAGGATGAGAATTGACAAAAGCATCATAATGCTTCTTGACGGTCTTGTGGACACGATTCGGGAGACTGATCTGGGCGATCAGAAAGCTATCGCTGAGATCGGGGCAACGCTCGAAAGCGCAAGGATAAACCTTCCTGAGGACCGACAGGACCTGGCCAATACTCTGGACGACGCTCTTACAGGACTCCAATCACTCTTTGTCGGGGAAGTTACTGATCCCGAAGTAACAAGAGAGGCCGTTGCTCAGGCTGTGGCCAAGGCAGAGACCGCGTTATCGTCGGGTAAGAACCCCGACGACACTTTGGAAGAAGACGAGGACGATGATCTCACTGCTTCCGCGGAGCCGTGTCTGGAGGACGCTGCAGCCCTTCTTCTATGTGCAGAGGTAGATGACGGAGAAGACCTGGAACGCATTCAGCATATTCTGAAGAAAGTCATTGAATCGGGCACGGTCTGCGACACTTCAATTGCCGAAGCAGAGACAGCTCTTGAATTGGTGGGGCAGGTTGTTGAAAACAGAGCTGATGATCCGCAAGCAGCCCTCGATATGGCTTCTGAAGCGGTTGATCGTGCATCCAATCCTCCGAAGGATTCATCAGTACTAGATACGTGTTTAGAGAATGTTGAGGTATCATCTGATACTGAGGCGGACAAGGATGAGGAGACTGTCTTCGATGACGGAGGAGCCGCTGATTCTGAAGCTGCAGAGGATTCGGCCGAAGAAGTCCAGTCCTCACAACAGGATGACGAGCAGGATGAAGATCTGGCAGCCTGCATCCTTCCTGAAGACACAGACTTTGAGTTGTTGGGCGAGTATGTGATCGAGTGTCTAGATCACATTAGCAATGCGGAAGCATCACTGCTTGAACTCGAGACCAATCCGGAGGCAACGGAAGCCGTTCACACGGTGTTCCGCGCGTTTCATACAATAAAGGGGTCGTCTGGATTTCTCGGGCTTACGGACATACAAGCGCTCGCACATCTTGCTGAGACATTGCTTG
>Ga0180434_10001915_pt1 | contig 28823 bp, 21 predicted proteins | sample SS_ome_7_FD_132453 | JGI IMG/M metagenome (GOLD analysis project Ga0180434, IMG submission 132453) | Hypersaline lake sediment archaeal communities from the Salton Sea, California, USA - SS_1_D_2 metaG | ecosystem: Environmental > Aquatic > Non-marine Saline and Alkaline > Hypersaline >... | reverse complement strand
TTACTCTGTTAAGTGTATCTTGAATCCCAATATCCCTAATAATGAGGGTTGTTTCAAACCCATCGAAGTGAAAGCACCGTTGGGCAGCATATTGAACGTACAACTACCAGCCGCAGTCGGAGGGCGACACTTGGTTGGTCATATGCTGCCTGCCGCCGTGTTTGGAGCACTAGCTCAGGTGGTGCCTGAGAAGGCTCTGGCTGAGTGGGGAACGCCTCTCTGGATCTTTGGTTTCCATGGCCAATACGATAGCGGCGAAAGCTTTGTAATCCTTCCCCCTTTTCACGGTGGGCAAGGGGCTAGCGCCTATAGGGATGGCCTCTCCTGCCTTGCCTTCCCTAGTAATAACACTTGCTTTCCTATCGAGATCGTCGAAACCCTGGTGCCGCTTTTGATAAAAGAGAAAAGTTTCGTCATGGATTCCGGTGGCCCGGGTAAATTCAGAGGCGGGTGTGGGCAAAGGGTCGTTATCCAGTCCAGTTCACCTTTCCCCATCACAGTAGCCCCTTTCACTGAGAAAACCAAGGTTGCGCCGCTGGGCATCAATGGTGGCCAGCCAGGTGGCTTTGGTTCTATCAAGTTAAACGGAATTCCAGTGGAGGAACCGAAAGGATTAATGGTTCTTCAAAAAAATGATTGTCTTGAAGTGATCACTCCTGGTGGAGGTGGTTTCGGTGACCCTCGGCATCGAGACAGGGCTAGCCTGTGGGATGACGTGGTCAAAGGGTATGTTTCTATTGAACAGGCGCAAGAGAGATACGGGATCACTGTTGATCATAATACGGAGTATCAGCAATGAAAGAAGCGATGAAAATCGGTGATGTCGTGGCTAAACCAGGCACTAGAGAGCGTGGCTTTATCAAGGTCACGATTCGGCCTGATGGCTCTCCTCTAAATATCGCCGTTCTCATTGCCAATGGGATTGGTGAGGGCCCGACGTTAGTTTTGGCCTCGGGCCTACACGGCTGTGAGTACGAGGGGGGAGAAGCTATGCGGCAGGTTTGGAGGAACTTGGACCTGCAACAATTGCGTGGAACCTTGATTTGTGTTCCGGCGGTCAATGTGCCTGCCTTTGAGGTTGGGGCGTGGGCCAGCCCTATTGATAATCTAATCTTGAACAAGGTCTTTCCCGGTCGGGAAAAGGGTTCTCTCACAGAGAAGATAGCTTACGCCTTCTGGAATGAGGTAGTTGCTCAAGCCAGCCACCTCTTGGACTTTCACGCTGGTGGGCAGGATAAAGTGATTGCGCCCTTCATCGCTTATCGGGCTATGCGAGACGATGAGGCATTGCGAACCGAGGAAGTGGAGGAATTTGCCAAGGCAACGGGGATTGACCTATTGTGGAAACACCGTGGAGACGCGAAGGGATTGGTGACCTTCGAAGCTTTGAAAAAGGGGGTTCCTGCCTTGATCGTGGAGGTGGGGGGGGGGATGCATTGCCAGGAAGAGTTCGTCGAATTGAACAAGAAGGTCATTTACAACGTAATGAAGTTTCTCAATATGATGGATAGCGATCCGGAAGTGCCTGACAAATGGACAGTGCTGGATGGCGTACATACAAACTGTCAAGCAGCAGGGCTGTTTCAGCCAGTGGTCAAGCTGCGGGAATATGTCGCACGTGGAACCATCATCGGGTATATCACCGATCTATTCGGAGAGGTGATTGAGAGCATAGAAGCCCCATATGATGGTATCGTGTGCCAGATCCGGACTTTCCCCATAGTCCAAGCTGGAGAAAACGTAGTCCAAGTGGGGGAAATTATCGAGATCATTTCGTAATAAAGGGAGCAACTATGTCCAAGAAAGGCTTCAATTCGATCGCTTTGGAAATCTTGTGGGGCAGGCTCATCGCCATAACGGATGAAATGGGAGCCACTCTGCATAGGACTGCTTTCTCCACCTCAGCACGCGAGGGAAAGGACTTTACTTGTGTGTTGCTGGATGCGGCGGGTGATTCCATCGCTCAGTTGACCCGCAGCGTGGCCGCCTTCTCTGGCGTTTTGCCTATCACCACCAAGCATTTCCTGGATGCCTACCCACCTGATACCCTCAAGCCAGGAGACGTCTTGGTAACAAACGACCCTTGGTTGGCCAGCGGCCATCTCCCCGATATTACAACTGTCGCCCCTGTGTTCTCCAATGAAAAGCTGGTCGCATTTGTGGGAGTGGTTACGCATTTGCCTGACATAGGGGGAAAGCAGCTATCCAGCGACGCCAGCGAGGTTTTCGAAGAGGGGCTACGGATCCCTATGTCCAAACTATATAAAGAGGGAAAGCCTAACAAAGATCTTTTCAATATCATCGAGCACAATGTCAGGGTGCCCGACCAAGTATTTGGGGACCTGCGGGCTCACGTGGCCGCCCACGACACGGGTGCCAAGAAGCTCTTGGAGCTTATGGGGGAGGCTGACCTCAGAGATCTCAGCCTCCTAGCTCAGACCATCCAAGACGTGTCTGAGCGAGCTATGCGCAAAGCTATCAGTGGAATTCCGGATGGTGACTATCACTATGAGGTCTACGGAGATGGGTTCGAAGAGTTGGTGAGGATCAAGGTCAAAGTATCGGTAAAGGGTGATAATATAGTGGTTGACTATGAAGGCTCATCCCCTCAGAACCCTCGCGGTATCAATGCGCCGCTTAATCACACTTATGCTTATACAATGTATGCTATCAAATGCGCCTTGAGTCCCAACATTCCTAATAATGAGGGTTTCTTTAAGCCAATCAAGGTCCAGGCGCCCCAGGGCTGTATCTTGAACGCTCAGCCTCCCGCTGCCGTTGGAGGGAGGCATATCGTTGGGCAGATCCTGCCGGGGGCGGTCTTTGGAGCTTTGGCTCCTGTGCTGCCTGAAAAGATCCAAGCAGAGTATGCTTCACCCAATTGGGTGTTATGTTTGCACGGCCAGCAAGATGATGGAGAAAGCTTTGTCATTCTGCCCCTCTTGCACGGAGGGCAAGGAGCCGGTAAGCGTCAAGATGGACTGCCGTGTATCGCTTTCCCTTCCAATAGTTCTGATATTCCGGTCGAGATTATAGAGAATCAGGTACCGCTTCTTATCAAGGAAAAGAGCATGGCTGTGGATTCAGGCGGTCCAGGCTGTTTTCGTGGTGGCTGTGGCGAGAAATATGACATCCAGTTGGACTCCCCCTATCCTATCAAGCTGACTGCCTTTGTAGACAAAACAAAGGTTGCTGCTTCAGGCCTCTTCGATGGTTGCAGCGGAGCAAGTGGCTCCATCAAGCTGAATGGAAAGATCCTAGCAGATCCAAAGGAAGAGAGGTTTCTGCAGCCAGGAGACTGTCTTGAGTTGATCACTCCAGGAGGTGGAGGGTTCGGTGACCCCCTCGAGCGGGCCGTGGAGCGTGTGCTGGCGGACGTTTTCTATGGATATGTTTCCCTGGAGCAATCCGAAAAGGAATATGGGGTCATCATCGATCCTACAGATTGGAGCGTTAAGGGTCTTTCACCGAAGAGACTAAAGCGGGGCGAGTCGAATGTCAAAGGAGTGAGCAGAGGATCAGGGGGATAGGAGGAATGTGATTTGTCCGATTTTACCATCGTAATGACATATCCGATGCCGATGTCAGATGCAGTTTTCGCAGAGCATCGCTCGGATGTAGAAGAATATCTGGCATCCACTCCGTTCCCCGGTGGTCATAGGTTCCATTTCCAGGTGCCCGAGTCCAAGGACCCTGGTGAATTAGAGGAGTTAATGCCAGAGGCTGACTTTTTGTTGGTGGTGAAGGAGGAGATCACTGAGAAGTTAATCGGACTGGGAAAGCATCTACGCTTGATCCAAAAGCTGGGAACCTTCTACAAGAACATAGACGTCGAATTTGCTACAAAGGTAGGTGTACCCGTGTACGTGATACCCCATTTCTGGACAGTTACAGTTGCAGAGCATACGATTCTGATAATGCTCGCCTTAGGGAAGAGGCTCGTTAGCATGCACCTTGCTACGGTTGCAGGAGAGAACCCTCATTCTGTGGAGCCGATCTACACGAGACAGTGGGAGCGACGCTTTAACTGGCTGGGCCTAGGTCCGGATGTATTCGTACAGCTCTATGAAAGGACCTTAGGGATCATTGGGCTGGGTGAGATCGGAGCAGAAGTTGCAAAGCGTGCCTGCTGTTTTGAGATGGATATCCTCTATAACAACCGTTCCAGGCTGACTAGAACGGAGGAAAGGAGACTTGGCGTCAAGTTTCGGTCATTGTCGGATCTGCTTAGGGAATCAGATTTCGTCAGCCTTCATTTTCCCCATACAAGTGAAACGGAGAAGATGATCGGCGCTGACGAACTGGCGTTAATGAAGCCGACAGCCTTTCTCATCAACACGGCGCGCGGAAATATCGTTGATCAAGCTGCTTTGGTTGATGCCTTGAAGGAAGGTGCGATCGCCGGGGCGGCCCTGGATGTTTTCAGCGTTGAACCCCCCCTTCCCGAAGATCCACTGCTCAGTCTGGACAATGTGATCCTGACCCCTCACATTGCTGGACGTGGACCTATTTTCCCACGATATAGAGGGGCGTTCGAAAACATCGCTAGGACACTCATGGGTAAGAGACCCAAGGGCCTCATAAATCCCCAAGTCTACGCTTGATAGAGGCGAAAACCTTCTTGATAAGATCGAGTTGTAAGGGGCTTGCCGAGGCCATCAAACATACCATGAAGGAGAAGAAACGATGCTAGATTTGAAGGTTGAGAATGGCACTCTGGTTATTCCTGGAAAAGGCTACCTGCGGGCGGGAGTGGGCATCAAAGACGGCAAGATCGTGAGCATTGGCCTGGAGTCGGGTTTGCCGCCAGCCAAACGCACCATCGACGCCCAGGGTCAGTACGTTCTGCCAGGTGTTGTCGAGCCACACGTCCACTTTGGCATTTTCACCGACTTTGCTGATGAGTGCCGCACTGAGAGTCGCGCTGCCTTGGCCGGTGGCGTGACCACCATTGGCGCTTTCCAGAGCCAGGCCCATGATGACAGCAAACCCGAATCGTGGTCAAAAGTTCTTGATGATATGATCAAAGTAGTCGAGGACAACATCTCTACGGACCTCATGTTGCACCTGGCCATCAACACCCCAACAAAACTGGCTGAGATCCCCGAATACGCTCGGCGCTTTGGTGTCACCTCTTTCAAGTTCCACATGTGGGCCATCCATGGCTTAACCACCTGGGCAGTCACCGAGGCGCACATGCTGGAAGCTTTCCGAAAGATAGCGGATTTGGGGCCTCCAGCCATCGCCTGCGTCCACGCCGAAGAGCCTAGCATGGTGGACGTCGCCATGGAGAGAATGAAAGAAACGATGCCCCAGGGTGGGACGCTAGCCGATTGGGCTGATACCCATCCTCCTGAGGCTGAAGAAATGGCCATTGCAACAGCTTCTCTCTTAGCTGAGATGGCTGGTTGCCGGTTGTACATTGTCCATGTGACCAGCAAGGAGGGTGTGCGGCGGCTCCGCCAGATAAAGGAACGTAATAAAAACGTGTACGGGGAAGCTCTCTCCACCCACCTTTCAGTGAGTAAATATGCAGAGATTGGGTTCCTGGCCAAGATGAATCCTCCCTTTCGAGATCAGGCAGACATCGAAGCTCTCTGGGAAGGGGTTAGGGACGACACGATAGACACCTTTGCAACGGACCAGGTGGCTCATAGCAAAGCGTCCAAGAAGGCGGACGAGGGGTTGTGGGGATCCAAGCCGGGGTATGCCGCCTCTGGTACCCATTTGGCGGTATTGCTACACGAGGGATACCATAAGCGAGGCATACCTCTAACAAAAATCGTGGAAAAGGCCGCCCAAGCTCCTGCTCAAATCCACGGCATTTATCCCCAAAAGGGGACTATCGCTATCGGCAGTGATGCCGATTTGGTGTTGGTTGACCTGGACAAGGAGGTCACGGTCAACCACGCCAACCTTCATTCGTTCTCGGATTTCTCCTTGTACGATGGCCAGACCTTAAAAGGTTGGCCCACTATGACTATCAAAGGTGGCGTGGTGGCCGTGGAGAACAACGAGATAAAAGTCGAGCCTGGTTCGGGAAGATACCTGAGAAGGGCGCTGCGAAGCGGGTAAGCTTCTTGGAAGGAGGCAAGGTACAGTTGGCGACAGCGACAGCAGAAAGTGTGCGGCTAGGGGTATTGGTTCCATCCATCAACGTAGTAGTGGAGCCAGACTTCTACCAGATGGCTCCCAGACATGTGTCAATCCATTTCACTCGCATGGCCGCCTCATCAGCCGTGGTGAGCCCGGAGATCCTCAAACAGTTCTTGGAGCACCTGGAAGAAGCACTGACCCTCTTGGCCGACGCGGAGGTAAGCGCAGTGGCTTTGGCTTGCACCTCGGCCAGTTTCTACAGGGGGCTTGGCGGGGATGAGGCAGTGATCGCAAGGGCCGAAAAGATAGTCCGCCCTACAACTACCACCTCGACGGCGGTCATTGCCGCTCTCCAGACGTTGGGAATGGAGCGTATCGGCGTGGTCACCCCTTATCCCAAGGAGATCAATGCGTTACTGGTTAGCTTCTTAGAGGGGCAAGGTGTTGAGGTAGCGGATTTACAGGCATTGGAAGGGCTGAACCCGGAGACTATCCCCCAACAACCTGCGTCGGTCGTTTATCAGCTAGCCAAGTCAGTCGCCTCTCCCTCAGTTGATGGAGTATTTGTGTCTTGCACCGGTCTCCCTGCCATTGAGATGATTGATACCCTGGAAAGTGAGATTGGGAAACCCATGGTCACGGCAAACCAAGCGACTTTCTGGCACCTTTTGAGACTGGCCAATGTTAGCGAGAAAATCAATGGATATGGGGAGTTATTACGGCGCGATTAGAGCGAAGAGGAATGAGGGCTGTGTAGGGAGTGCCTTCGTTTCCATCACGGCAGGAAGGAGGTGATGAATCGTACGCTATCAGCTAGAGTCTCTACTGTTTAGGCAAGGTGGAGAGTATCCGACAGCTCTCTCATCTCTTTAAGGAAGAATCTAACCAGAAGGAGAAGAATGATGAAAAGAAGAAAGGGTTCCAGTTCGCTGAAGGGGGAAAATCTATCACGGCGTGAGTTCTTGCGGCTTTCCGCCCTGTTGGGGACCGGAGCGGCCTTGTCCGCCTGTGGTCCTACTCCGGCGCCAACTCCAGTTTCACCTGAGCCTACTGCTACACTGATGCCACCTGAGGCCACTGCCACTCCTGTTCCGCCTGAGCCCACTCCTACGCCAGCGCCGACGGCCATGCCTACACCTGTGGGTCCAACTGGCACTCTCATTTGGGGCCAGGCAGGAGGTGTAGACAGCATGGACCCCTACTTTGGCATAGGCCACGAGGCGCATGGCGTGCATAGGAGTATAGGCGAGGCCTTGGTCAATCGGTTCGGTGTACCTCTCCTGGCCGAGTCGTGGGAGATCCCCGATGAGCTGACTTGGCGATTCCATCTGAGGAAGGGGGTCAAGTTCCACAGCGGCAACGATTTTACCGCTGAGGCGGTGAAGCACGCCTTCGAGCGCTTCACAGACCCAGATCAACCCGCCAGGTGGGCCACAGACCTTCGCGACGTGGACCACGTAGAGGTCGTGGACGATTATACCATTGACTTCAAGACCAAGGTCCCCTTCGCCACGTTATACTCTGTGCTCTACAACGTGCTAGTCCTGGATCCGGAGGTGGTGGAATCTCTGGGGGAGAATCTCGCTAGCAGCCTGGAGGGAGCGGGCACCGGACCCTTCAAGTTCGTGGAGTGGGTGCCCGGAGAGAGAGCGGTCATGGAGGCCAACGAGGAGTATTGGGGCGGTGTGCCCAAGCTCAAGACGGTCATCTATAGACCTATACCCGAGCCTTCGGTCAGGGTCACTGAGGTGAAAACGGGCGGGGTACACATTGCCATCCATGTTCCCCCTCAGTCGATTCCAGAGGTTGAGGAGGCACCGGGCGTGCACATCGAGACCGTAGAAAGCATCGGACACTACGAGATAACCTACAACATCCATAAGCCGCCCTTCAATGACGCGAGGGTCCGGTTGGCGTTGAACTATGCCATCAACAGAGAGGAGCTCATCGAGTTCGTCTTGTTTGGGATCGGCAAGGTCCCCAATGGGCCCCTTTCTCCCCCATACGAGGGACACAACCCGGATCTTGAGCCCTGGCCCTATGACCCGGACAAGGCCAAGGAGCTCCTGGCCGAGGCCGGCTACGCTGACGGTCTCGACATTACCATCATATCCCCCAGCGGTCGGCACCTCCAGGATAAGGAGCTTGCCGAGGCTATTGCTGGGCAGCTCAGCAAGGTGGGGGTCAATATGACGGTCAAGGCCCTTGAGTGGGTTACCTACCTGAAAACGTATAATCAGGAAGGTCATGGTTTCTTGATATTAGCCACGGTGTGGCCCACTCATGCGTTTCTCACCCGCCACTTTGACTCCCGGCGTCAAGACTTTGTCTGGTACGGCTACCACAACGAACAGGTCAACGAACTCTTGGACAGGGCCGCTGCCACCTTCGACGACGCGGAGAGGATAAAGATCTGGCAGGAGGTTGACAAGATCGGGCGGGAAGAGGCCATTTTCCTTGACATCGCCGACATGATGGAGGTCAGCGGGGTGAGTGATAAGGTAGAGGGCTTTGAACCGCCGCCCGATGACGTATACACGACCAACCATACGATGGCTCTGAAAGCCTAAGGCGTCTTGGGGACTGGGCTCAATGTCGCCGAGTGCACGGCTTTGTCGTGAGGATGCACCTCGTAGATGTGGGAGGCGTTTCCGTTGACGGTAGGAAGGAGGTGGTGAGTGAATCAGACGTTATCAGCTAGAGTCTCTACTGTTTAAGCAAAGTGGAGAGTATCCGACAGTTCTCCCGTCTCTTTAAAGGAAGAATCTAACCAGAAGGAGAAGAATGATGAAAAGGAGAAAAGGTTCCAGTTTGCTGAAGTGGGAAAATCTATCACGGCGTGAGTTCTTGCGGCTTTCCGCCCTGCTGGGGGCCGGAGCGGCTTTGTCCGCCTGTGGTCCTACTCCAGCGCCGACTCCAGTTCCGCCTGAGCCCACAGCCACACCGGTGCCACCTGTGCCCACAGCCACACCGGTGCCACCTGTGCCCACGGCCACGCCAGTGCCCCCTACTCCCACTCCCATAGGCCCTACTGGCACTCTCACCATTGCCCAGTCCGGGGCCTTTATGGCCATGGACCCCTATTTTGACATAAGCTATCCTGGCAACAGTACGCAGCAGTCCATCTGCGAGGCCCTGATCGACCGGGAAGGTACACCCCTCTTGGCCGAGTCGTGGGAGAACCCCGATGAGCTGACCTGGCGATTCCACTTGAGGAAGGGCGTCAAATTCCACAACGGTGATGATTTCACCGCCGAAGCGGTAAAATTCAGTATCGAGCGCTTCACCGACCCAGAGAACCCCGCTCGCCGCGCGGCCCACTTGGCAGCCGTGGAGAAGGTGGAGATAGTAGATGACTACACCATCGACTTTACCACCAAAGAGCCCATCAGTGTCTTGGATACCCAAATGCACGATACGTTGATTCTTAGTCCAAGAGCAGTAAAGGAGCTGGGGGAAGACATTGCAAAGAGTCTAGCGGGAGCTGGCACGGGACCCTTCAAGTTCGTGGAATGGGTACCCGGTGAGAAATGTGTCATAGAGGCCAACGAAGACTACTGGGGCGGCATGCCTAGGGTCAAGACAGTAATCGTTAGGCCCATACCCGAGCCCACGGTCAGGGTCACCGAGCTGAAAACTGGCGGGGTCGATCTCGCTGCCGACATACCTCCTCAGTTTATTTCGGAAATTGAGGAGGCGCCTGGCGTGTATATCGAAAGGGTGACGAGCAGCCGCGTGTACGAGGTAACCATCAATTGCGCTGAGCCCCCCTTCGATGATGTCAGAGTCAGGCAGGCATTTAACTATGCCATTGATAAGGAAGAGCTCTGTGAGTATGTCCTGTTTGGAATCGCTACACCTGCCGCTGGAATGCTATCTGCGCCCCACGAAGGTCATAACCCTGATCTGAAGCCCTATCCCTACGACCCAGACAAGGCTAGAGCACTCTTGGCCGAGGCCGGCTACCCTGATGGTATCAAAATCACCATCAACTCCCCCAGTGGACGGTATCTACAGGACAAACAGCTAGCTGAGGCCATCGCTGGACAGGTGAGCGAAGCGGGCATAGACATGACAGTCAATGTCCTGGAGTGGGCGACGTTTCTGAAAAGCATAAAAGTAGACAACAATGGCTTTCTGATGCTGATGGGCGTCTGGCCCACCCACGGGGCCCTCGTACGCCACCTTGATTCACGGCGCGAAGACTATGTCTGGTACGGCTACCACAATGACGAGGTCAACGCTCTCCTGGACAAAGCAGCCGCTACTTTCGACCCGAAGGAAAGAAAGAAGGTCTGGCAGGAGATCGGCAAAATTGCACGAGACGAGGCGATCTGGGCATTCCTCGCCGACATGCAGGAGATATGGGGGGTCAGCGACAAAGTGAAGGACTTTACGCTGAGAGGCCATGGCGTAAACCCAGTGGATCATAAGATCTATCTAGCCCCCTGAGGCGTCTAGGAACTCAACCCGATGGCGCTAGTTTCACGGATTTGCCTTGACCGGCATCCTGTGAAGTAAGAACCCTCGCCTGCGAAGCCAACGACGCCTTCGCAGGCAGATTCCATTCTTTTTTCAGGCGCCCTCGGAAACCCTTCAACAGGCTACCCCGCCAGGGAATAGCGAGAAGGGTAGGACAGAGCTCCTCTCTAAAGGAACTGGGCGGTTGGGCAATGATCCAGCCACTGGACGTCTAACGAGAAAGAACCGCATGAACGCTTATCTTGACAGAATAGCTGGCTTTGTAGCAAGTGCAGATGATCGAGCCCTGCCTTCGTCAGTTATAGACTACACAAAGATCGTTCTGCTAGATACCTTGGGGGTGATCCTGACCGGAAGCAAGCAGAGTGAGATGGCCAATCTGTCGCGCTTTCTCCTGTCCATGGGCAAACCGGAAGCATCTACGGTCTTCCGCCTGGGATTCCCCCGGACGGAGCCCTCAACCGCAGCCCTGATCAACGCCACGGCTAGCGCTTTTCCAGTCCTCGATGAAAGCCATCCCGCCACGGGACATCACGCTGTCCAGATCGTCCCCAGCGCTCTGGCTTTGGCGGAGAGCCGGTCAATCAGCGGCAAAAGGCTGTTAGAAAGTATTGTCTTAGGATATGAGATGGCAGTTAGGATAGCCAGTGCTTGCCGTAGACGAAAAGGGTTTCACCCTCATGGACACACCGGTATCGTAGGAACGGCTGTGGCCTGTGCCAAGCTTATGGGATTGGATCAACAGAAGATCAAAGAAACTATCAACGCTTCTGCTTCTCTGGCCTTGACCTCGTCCATGAAGGCCCAGCTAGAGGGTGCGACGGTGGCCAACCTCTACGCCGGATTGAGCGCCTGCGTGGGGATGTTAGCTCCGCAGCTAGTGGAGGACGGCTTCATGGGGCCCAGCGACGGCCTAAAGGAAACCTTCGGGGACTTGATCGGCCAAGACTTCTCTCCCGATGAGTTGGTAGAGGGTTTAGGCGAGACCTACCAGATCACCGGCAACACTCTCAGAGTGTACGCCTGCTGCGGGCACACCCACCCTGCAGTGGACGGCGTCAGAGCCATTCTCGAAGAAAAACCTCTTTCAGATGAGGAGATAGCCAGGGTCGACGTGTTTACCTATCAGGAGGCCGCTTCTTTGACAAATCGTCATCCCAGCAACCCCCAATCTGCCAAATTCTCTATCCCTTTCACCGTGGCCGCCATGGTGGTGAGGGGATCGTGTGGCCTCGATTCCTTCCAGCCCCATGTGGTGGCTGACCAAGGGATCCACAGGTTGGCCGAAAGGGTGCACGTTTTTGAAGACCCGACGCTCACTCAGCGGTGGCCCGAAGACTGCTCCGCCCGGGTAGTAGTCACCTTAGAAGGAGGTGAGACCCTCACCGAGTTCTGCGAGAACTCACGGGGCAAGCGTAAGAACCCGTTATCCGCCAGAGATATGGAAGAAAAGTTCAAGGGCCTTGTTGCCAACTTTTTCCCGGCAGGCAATATGCCTCGGGTTGTCGAGGCCATAAAATCACTTGACAAATTCGATAACATTCGGGATTTTACGACCTTATTAAGGGATCTTAGCTTGAAGGTTTAGTCAACGATCAGGCTGGAGGCAGGAGGAGGAGATTGCCTGTGGTGACATTGCCGTGGCTACGATCGCGGAGTTACGTGGAGTCTGAGGCCCTTCTCCCCGGTAGAAACAAGATCTATGCTACTACAAAACTTCAGGAGGTAAATGGACAATGAGCAGTTACAGAGTTGCTTTTGACGTAGGCGGTACCTTTACCGATTTAGTGGTGATAGATGAGGAGACAAATGAGATAGGAATTGCCAAGATCCTCACCACACCACAAGACCCTTCAATAGGAGTGTTAGAAGGTGTGCGAAGACTATTGGAAAATCATGATATCCCGCCAGAGGAAGTGACCAAGGCCGTGCATGGCGCAACCACCCTCATCGCCAACGCTATTATAGAGAGAAAGGGTGCAAAGACAGCCCTAATCACCACTAAAGGCTTTCGGGATGTACTGGAATTCGGCAGGGAAGCCCGATACGACATCTATGATCTGTTCCTGCGCATGCCCGAACCCTTGGTTCCGCGCAATCTGCGGAAAGAAGTAACCGAGCGCATCACCAAAGACGGAAGCGTTTTGGTAGTTTTGGACGAGGACGAACTCAATGATGTGATCGACGATCTGATCAGGGAAGACATCGAGGCGATCGCCGTCTGCCTCTTGCATTCCTATAGGAACCCCTCCCATGAGAGACGGATAGGCGAGATCCTTTCTAAGAGGATGCCGGATGTGCCCGTCACACTGTCATCGGAGCTTATTCCGGAGATCCGCGAATACGAGCGCACCTCAACCACGGTGGCTAACGCTTACGTGCAACCCTTGACTGGCCAGCATTTCAAGACGTTGGCCGACGGACTGCGAGATCTGGGGATTAAGGGTGAGCTATTTATGATGCAGTCCAACGGCGGAATTGTCACCGCCAAAACTGCTCAGCAGTTCCCCGTAAAGCTCACCGAGTCGGGGCCAGCCGCGGGTGCCCTGGCAGCGGTTTTCCATGGCCAACTCATCGGACTAAACAATATCATCTCTTTTGATATGGGTGGAACCACTGCCAAAGCCTGTCTCATTGACGAGGGCAAACCGACCAGGACAACAGACTTTGAAGTAGCTCGCGTACATCGGTTTAAGAAAGGCAGCGGGTTGCCTATTAAAACACCGGTGATCGACTTGCTGGAGATCGGAGCCGGTGGAGGAAGTATCGCCTATATAGACGAGATGGGGCTGTTGAAAGTTGGTCCCCGGAGTGCTGGAGCCGATCCTGGCCCGGCCTGTTACGGAAGAGGCGGTACAGAACCAACTGTCACTGATGCGGACCTTATCCTAGGCTTCTTGGACCCCAACTACTTCTTAGGTGGAGAGATGACTCTGGATGTAGATGCCTCTAAGAGAGCTATTAAAGAGAAGGTTGGTGACCCTTTAGGTATCTCCATCGTAGAGGCCGCTCGTGGCATTCATGAAATAGTGAACCAGAACATGGCCACCGCGGCCAAGATCCACGTGGCTGAGCATGGCAAGGACCCACGGAGCTATGCCCTGATTGCCTTTGGAGGGGCGGGCCCCGTTCATGTCCGAGGGGTGGCTAAGCATCTCTATGTGACCAAGATTGTTTCACCGCTGGCGGCTGGAGTGTTGTCAGCTATGGGCTTGTTGATAGCGCCGCTGGCCATTGATTTTGTTCATAGCTATGTGGCCAAGTTGGAGAACATTGATTGGCAAGAACTGAGGGTTATTTACCAGGAGATGGAAATGAGAGGTTTGGCCGCTTTGCAGGATGCGGGAGTCAATCCCCAAGACATTTCCTTCACTAGATCGGCGGATATGCGTTATGTAGGGCAAGGCTATGAGATAGAAGTGCCTCTTAATGTAGAAGAGCTGGATAAGCCATACCTTGAAGAGATCAAGAGAAGCTTTTACGAGACTTATGAAGTGCTCTTCGATCGCTATGTTACCGATGTCCCCATCGAGGCGCTGAACTGGCGATTAGTAGCCAGCGCTCCCCCCTCTGGGGTCAAGCTGAAGGCCAAAACCCCTGAAAAGATAAATCTGGAAGAGGCCCTCAAAGGGAAACGGATGGTGTATTATCCCGATGTAGAGGAGTACATCGAAACCGATGTCTACGACCACTACAAGCTCTTTCCTGAGGCAAGGTTTACGGGTCCAGCCATAATCGAGCAGAGGGAATCTACTACTGTGGTAGGACCAGGTGAAGCTGTGACGGTGGACCCCTTTTTAAACTTGATTGTAGATATGGAGGAGACAACATTGTGAAAAGGGAATATGATGCCATAACCTTGGAGATCCTGTGGAGCAGGTTGATTGCTATAGTTGACGAGATGGCTGCCACATTGGTTCGGACCGCTTTCTCATCTGTGGTGCGCGAGGCTCACGATTGCGCGTGTGTCTTGATGGACCCTCTAGGTAATTCGTTGTCCCAGTCGACCCTGAGCATCCCGTCATTTGCTGGCATCCTGCCCCTGACCATCAAACACTTCTTGCGAGAATATCCGCCTGAGTCCCTCAAGCCAGGAGACATTTTAGCCACCAATGATCCCTGGCTGGGAGCTGGTCACCTGCCTGACCTGATCATGGCTGCCCCTATCTTCCATGATGGTCAGTTGGTGGCCTTTACGGGGACGGTTGCTCACTTGCCTGATATTGGGGGAAGGCAGATGTCAGGCGATACCAGTGAGGTTTACGAAGAAGGTCTGCGCATACCTATCTCCAAGTTGTATCGGGAAGGGGAGATGAACGAGGACATCTTCAACATCATTTGGCACAACGTAAGAGTTCCCGAGCATGTAATGGGCGACATAGAAGCTCAGATGGCGGCCAATCAGGTGGGCGCCAGAAGTCTCTTGGCACTCATGAGAGAGCAGGGGATTGATGACCTGGCTCCTCTAGCCGAAGCCATCCATGGTGCCTCCGAAAGGGCCATGAGAAAAGCTATCAGCGAGGTTCCTGATGGGGACTACCACTACGAACTGCGCGCCGATGGTTTTGAGGATTTCCTTATAATCAAAACCAAGGTATCAATAAGAGGTAGCGACGTAGTGATTGACTATACGGGTTCCTCACCCCAAAACAGGCGTGGGATCAACTGTGTTCTGAGTTACACACGCGCCTACACCGTTTATCCCATAAAGTGTGCCCTGGACCCGTGGACGCCAAACAACGAAGGGGGGTTCCGGCCCATCCGCGTTGTGGCTCCTGAAGGTTCTATAGTCAACCCCAGGATTCCAGCGGCCGTTAACGGGCGAGCCATCGTTGGCCATTTGTTGCCTGATGCCGTACTGGGAGCCCTGGCCCAAGCCATACCGGATAGAGTTCAGGCTGAAAGTGGTATACCGCCGTGGTTGTTGGTCTTCACCGGAAAACAAGAAGACGGTGAGCACTTTGCCAACAACATACCCTTCAATGGGGGAACAGGGGCCTCGTCTCGAAAAGACGGCATCTCCTGCTTGAGTTTCCCCACCAATGTGGCGAACACTCCCATCGAGGTCTTTGAGAATTGGGCGCCAGTATTGGTCACAGAGAAAAGCTTGGCCAAAGATTCGGCTGGTCCAGGCCGGTTTCGAGGTGGATGCGGGCAACATTTTGCCATCCAATCCTTGTCCCCCACACCGATAAAAGTCTCTACCTTCGCTGATAGAATAAGGACTCAACCCCTAGGCCTTTTCGGTGGGGGGGCGGCCCCCTCTGCTTCCCTCAAGTTGAACGGGAAGCCTGTAGAAGATACCAAGGGGATGACGATTCTTCACGAAGGGGATGGCCTTGAATTGAACCTCCCAGGGGGGGCAGGTTTTGGTGACCCCTTGAAAAGAGACAGGGTGCGCGTGCTCGAAGACGTGATCCAGGGGTACGTTTCTATCGAGCAGGCCCAAAAGTGGTATGGGGTTACTATTGACCCTGCCAGTATGCGGATCGTCCCTTGAGAGTGTGGGGTACACGGCCTTTGAGGCTTGAGACAATCCGATTTACGACGCGAGTAGAGTCTATCAGGAGGAGCTAACTAAGAACATGGAATATGACCCCATAACTTTGGAGATCCTATGGAGCCGGCTGATTTCCATAGTAGATGAAATGGCCACCACTCTTGTGCGGACTGCTTTCTCGCCCATGGTGCGTGAGGCTCACGACATGTCTTGTGTCCTGCTTGACCCTCTTGGCAACTCGATGGCCCAGTCGTCGCGAAGCATCCCCTCCTTTGCCGGCATGCTGCCCATCATTACTAGAAACTTTCTGCAGGTGTACCCGTCTCACACCCTCAGGCCTGGCGACATCATCGCTACCAATGATCCGTGGTTGGGCGCTAGTCACCTCCCTGATCTTGCTATGGTCACCCCAGTTTTTCACCAAGGAGAATTAGCGGCCTTTGTGGGGACCATTGCCCACCTGCCTGATGTAGGGGGCAAGTATATGTCTGGCGACGCCCGCGAGATTTACGAAGAGGGGTTGAGGATACCTATTTCGAAACTATACAAAGAAGGCCACGCGAGCGAGGACATCTTCAACATAATCAGACACAATGTACGGGTTCCAGAACAAGTTGTCGGCGATATTATGGCCCAAGTAACTGCCAATAGGGTGGGGACCAAAATCCTTCTGAAACTCATGGAAGACGAAGAAATCACCGACCTGAGGCCTTTGGCTCGGGCTATTCAAGATTCCTCTGAGCGAGCTATGAGAGCTGCCATCCAACAGGTACCCGATGGGGATTACCACTACGAACTCTACGGTGACGGTTTTGATGTGCCCATCGTCATTAAGGTAAGAGTATCTATCCGCGGTAGCGAAATCCTCATCGACTACACAGGCACCTCGCCTCAAAGCGAGCGCAGCATAAACTCCGTCTGGAACTATACTTATGCCTATACCTCATATGCTATCAAGTGTGCTTTCAGCCCCAACACGCCTAATAACGAGGGGTGTTTCAGGCCCATTAAAGTCCTAGCCCCAGAAGGGACATTGGTAAACCCTAGGCCCCCGGCAGCCGTCGGAGCCCGACACTTCGTAGGTCTAGTGCTGCCCTCAACCGTGTTCGGGGCCTTAGCCCAAGTCGCTCCTGACAAAATCCTGGCTGACGGCGGGACGCCACCTTGGCTCCTTATTTTCAGTGGTTGGCGCAATGAGGGGGAAAGGTTCTCCCTTACTACTGCCATTAGCGGTGGCCAAGGGGCTGGTCATGGCTGGGATGGTCTCCCTTGTTTGATGTTCCCTACTAATTCTGACAACACCCCGGTGGAGATCATTGAACATCTAGCACCCATCCTGGTGGGAAAAAAGAAGCTCATCGCAGACTCCGGTGGTCCAGGTCAATTTCGTGGGGGCTGTGGTCAGGAGATGACGGTTCAATCTCTCTCCGATCTGCCCATACAAGTCACACTTTTTGCTGATAAGATAAAGACGCAGGCCAGAGGCTTGGAGGGAGGCGATTCAGGTGCCTCAGGCAGCCTCAAGCTAAATGAGCAGGCCGTAGAAGATCCTAAAGGACGGGTAGTCCTTCATCTGGGTGACTACCTTGAGTTCCGACTTCCTGGTGGAGGAGGATTTGGCCCTCCCTCCCGGCGGGACAGGAAGCGCTTACTGCATGATGTGCGGCGAGGGCTCGTTTCTGCGGAACAGGCGAGAAGAGAATATGGATTGAAGGTCGAACTACCTCTGGGGGAAGATAGCTCGTGAGAAGGGTATGGGACGTCATCGTGATTGGCGGTGGAGCGGCCGGTTTACGCGCCGCCATCGCAGCCCGTCAGGTAGGAGCCCAGGTATTGCTCATGGCCAAAGCTCCCGTTGGGTTAGCTAACTGTACGGCTTATAGTGGGAGCTTTAGCCTGGCTATCGCTGGTCTCACCCCCGAGGAGCACCGCGCCATGACCTGGGAAACTGGGCGCTATCTAAGCGAACCTGACTTGTTGACCACCCTAGTGGCTGAAGCGCCACAACGTGTGCTGGAGTTGCAGCGCTTCGGCGTAAAGTTTGACGTTAGACCCGAGCGGCTGTCGAAAGTGACAATGGAAGCCTACGGCCGTCCACCACTCACCGGGGTGGCCTTGACGCGTCCCCTTGCTGAATATGCAAAAGAGCAAGGTGTCGTTTTAGAGAGGGGGGGCTTCGCCTGCAAGGTCTTGGTTGACGCAGAGGGCGTGAGTGGGCTCGTCGTTGTGCACCCTGCCACCTGCCAGGTGGAAACCTACAGAACAAGGGCCTTGGTAGTGGCTACCGGAGGAGCTGGGGCCGTATATGGCCGCAGCGACAATCCTTCGCGGACAAGTGGTGACGGTCATGCCCTCCTCTACCGAGCGGATGTCCCTTTGCAGGATATGGAATTCGTGCAGTTCTTTCCGTTAGGATTCGCTGAGCCAGGCTTTCCTTCCTGGATTATGCCACCTGGTATCCTGGATAGAGTGCCCTTGACCAATTCACAAGGTGATGACTTGAAAGGGGAATGGATGGCCAATTGGGGACTCAGCGGAAGCGACCTTGAGGTCAGGAAACGAGGCCCTGTGGCGGTGATCATTGCTCGAGAGATAGCAGCCGGCCGGGATGTTTTCTTGCATCTCAACGAGCTAACCGATGCCCAGTGGGGAGAAAGGTACACAGCGTGGCTGAAACGCATTTATCCGCGCCACTTCGATCCTACTTTGGCGCCGGTCCGTGTGGCACCCATTGCTCACTACACCATTGGGGGAGTGGCCGTTACTACACAAGGGGAAACGAGCGTGCCAGGCCTTTTCGCTTGTGGGGAGGTGACGGGCGGGCTTGATGGAGCCGATCGCTTAGGAGGCAACGCTCTCAGTGCTTGCATTGTCTTTGGTGCCCGAGCTGGCCAGGCGGCTGCGCAGCATGCTCTGGCCACTTCACCGAGATCAGTAGGGAGCGATGAACAGAGGGTTACTGAGAGAATTCGGCGTTGGACCGGAAATGAGGCCGGCCCCAGGCCAGAGGAATTGAGGAGCAAAATCAACCGATTGGCTGATGACTGCTTAGGCCCTGCACGGGAAGCCACTGGCATGAGACATGCTTTAGCGGAGCTGGAAGAGATCGCGGATCAACTCGGTCGACAGACCTTACGAGAGCAGAGGGACCTCTTAGAAGCTTTGGAAGTAGAGAGCCTTTGCCTGGTCGCGCAATTGATAGGCAAGGCTGCTATGGCGCGGATGGAGAGCCGAGGCGTGCATTTCCGAAGCGACTATCCTGCAGAGGACAACCTGGAGTGGCGGAAACACATCGTGCTCCAGAAGAAGGGTGAGAGTGTCGAAATCAGGTATCGTCAGGCTGATCAGCCAACAGAGCAAGCAAGGCACAGCTAGGTGGCCGATCACCAGGAGAGGGCATATGGACTACGACCGTAAGATCGATCACATACGAAGGCAAATGCCGGCAATACAAAATTGTATCTATTTTAACATCGGATGGGCCAGCCCAATGCCGGTACCAGTTGACGAGGCTATACGAGGTCAGGCGCAGCGAGAGTTGACCCTGGGACGGGTGGGCCCAGCCGCCACTGCTGCTCGCGAGGACGCAATGGCGCGGGCGAGAGCGGCGGTGGCTAGAGTCATTGGAGCGTCACCAGAAGAGATTGCTTTGACTTTCAGCGCGACCGAGGCCATGAACATCGTCGTGTGGGGTCTGGATTGGCAGGAAGGCGACGAGTTGATCAGCACCAACCTGGAGAATCCGGCGGGGTTAATGCCCTTATACATGGTCCGGGAGCGCAAAGGCGTCAAGCTGCACCTGGTTGATCTCCACTATGGGGAAGTGGATGCCGTGGAGGCTATAGCCGCGGCCATTACCCCGCGTACCCGCTTGATCATGTTCTCCGAGGTCACTTACTCTACCGGGGCACTGCTGCCCGTGCGACGCATTGTGGAATTGGCCCACGAGAACGACATCTTGGTCCTAGTTGACGCGGCCCAATCTTGTGGGGCCATCCCTGTCAAAGTGCATGAGAATGGCGCAGACTTCTATGCCATCTCTGGACACAAGTGGCTATGCGGGCCCGAGGGCACTGGAGCCCTCTATGCACGGCGCGATCGCTGGGAAACCATTGCCCCCACCTACGTAGGCGTCTACTCCGATCTCCAGCATGGGTTAGGGGGTGGCTTGAACCTTCAGCCTAATGCCAGACGTTTTGAGGGGAGCACCCGCAACTACCCTAACCTCATTGGGCAGGAGGCGGGCATTCTGTGGCTGGAAGGAGAAGTCGGGTTCCCCTGGGCTATGGAGTGCATCGCTGGCCTCATGCATCGAGCCCGTCAGTTGCTAGGGGGTGTAAAAAACTTGTCCATCCTGACACCGCCCGAAGCTGGGGGCTTGCTCTCCTTCGCTATCGCTGGAATTGATGCTGAGGATTTGGATAGCAAGTTGGCCCAGCAGCGGATTTTTACTCGCTGGGTTGACGAGCCTCGCTGCGTACGTATTTCCTTAGGATTCTATAACACAGAGGAAGAGTTGGAGAGGTTAACGGAAGTCCTGCAAGTATTGGCAAGAAGATGACCACCGTGATGTCACCATGGGCTTTCCCATAGCAATGGTAATTGGGCGTCGCGCTTAGAAATCGCCTTGGCGATAGCTTACGTAGGCTTTGGATTCCCTTGCACCAATCTGATGGAACAGGTATAATGATGCTGGCTCGGAAAAAAATGCCTCGTGAAGAAAGAATAGCTTTCCGAGAGAAATATTTTATCTTCGAAGGCAAGTCTGTAGCAGAAACGACTACCTGGCCCGAGACATTGGCCAAGCAGAAGACAGTAGTTAAGGGCCATTTTGACAGATTAAAGAAGCGAGCGGCTGAGCTTCGTGGCAATCAGAAAGCCGATACCAGTTGGAGTCCCGAGGAAGTATTGCAAACTGCCTATGAGCAAGGAGCGATTCTAGCCGGTCTGACCCCTTATTTTGATCCATACTTTGGTCAAGAGATGTGCGCCGTAGTGGTAGCTGTGGAAATGGATCGCAAAAAGGTCAAGTTGGCTGGGCGACCAGAATTCAATCTCCATTGCTTAGAGAAATACGATGAAGCTATGGAGATCGTAAATGGCATTGCTGAGGAATTCCTAAATCAGGGAATCTTTTGCGAGCCGATCGCCCCATCAAGCGGCTTCAGCGATGAGACGTACGAGTTCGATCTGATAGATTTCGGCGCTGCAGCAGGGCTGGGAGAGATAGGAGCGCACCATATGCTGATTACTGATGAGTATGGTCCCCGCCACCGCTTGGCTTTGGCTATTATGTATCCCGATGCCAAATGGCTGGCTTCTAGCCCACGTTGGGTAGGGGGGGACGGAAGGGATCGGGAGAGGTGTATGGGCTGCGATATCTGTATCAAGTCTTGTCCGTCAGGAGCATTAGCTACGGGCAACATCCGGCAATGTACAGAGTACTTTGTAAACAATCATGCCTGTGGCGTGTGTATGAAGGTGTGTCCTGCTATCAGCCCCGTTATGCGAAAAAAAGAAGAGTAGAATATGGACATGAAACAAATCCGTCGTGACTTTCCAGCGACTCAAGACAAAGTTTTCCTTAATGCTGCTGGTCTAAGCATACCTCCAGTATCAGCAATCCGAGCTATTGAGTCATTTTTGGAAAGCAGCCTTCTGCGACCTCATCCTTCTACTCCTTTGTCTTCCACAGCTCAATACCACGAGTCTCTGGAACAGGGGAAAGAAAAAACTCGCCAGGAGGTGGCTGCACTTCTAAAATGCTCACCCCGCGAAATTGCCATTGTCGAGAGCACGACCCACGGCTTGAACTTGGCTGTGACTGCTATCCCCTTTAAAGAAGGGGATAACGTGGTCCTTTGTGATTTAGAGTTTATGCAAGTGGCGATACCGTTTGTCCATTTAAAGCAGACCATGGGTTTGGAGATTCGAGTCGTAGAGCACACAGAAGGAACGGTCTCCGTTGACCAATTTGCGGAAGCAATGGACAGTCACACTAGGGCCATTTGCGTTAGCTCCGTACAGTGGGTCCACGGGTTTCGCGTCGATTTGGCTGGGCTTTCAGAACTGGCTCGCCAATATGGCGTCTATTTGATCGTGGATGGCGTCCAGCAAGTGGGAGCTATTGATCTTGATGTCTCTCAATTAGCTATTGACTTCTTAGCTTGCGGAGGCCACAAGTGGCTGAATTCACCTTTTGGGGCGGGATTCCTCTACGTATGGGAGGAGAATCTTCTCCAAGTTGAGCCCCATACGAGGGGATATCTCACTGCACAGGAACCTGAGCAGGGATGGGGAGGCTATTTCGCCAGCCCTTCGGCCACTCCGATCGTTGACTACAGATATGTCTCTGACGCCCGCAAATTCGAGACGGGGGGAACCTCCAACTATCCTGGTGTCATCGGTCTGGCGGCCAGCTTGGCTTATATCAATCGCCTAGGGATCAAGAACATTCAGGCTCACATTTTCAAGCTGACCAATTACCTTGTCGAGGGGTTGAGAAAGCGGAAAGCTACTATTCTCAGCCCTCTAGGTGAGGAGTGCAGGTCAGGCATCATCACTTTTCGCCTTTTCGATGACCCCCACCTAGATGCGCAATTAGAGCAGCGTTTGCTGGCAGACCGCATTTATGTAGCTACGCGCTACACGTCCCATGTGGGGGGAACGCGGGTATCGGTGCATTTCTTCAACAACGATGACGATATTGATAGCCTATTGCAGGCTATTGACCACAACTTAAAGGTAATGCGCAAAGAGTGATCAGGAACCAAGTAAAAGGAGCAAAATCATGTTAAGGTATTTTGTGAAAAGGCTTGGACACGCGATATTGGTTTTGCTGGCAGTAACCATCCTCGTGTTCCTGCTGGTATACCTTTCTGGCGATCCCGCGCGGGCCTTGTCTCCTATAGATGCCACCGAGGAGGATGTAGAGAACCTTAGGCACCAACTTGGCTTGGACCAGCCTCTGTATATACAGTACTTTCGCTTTGTCCAAGATGCTCTGCATGGTGACCTGGGGTATTCCTACAAATACAGGATGCCAGCAATGTCCATGGCCTTGCAGCGCTTGCCGGCTACACTCATTCTGGCCCTTGCCAGTTTTACCATTACGGTGGGGATCTCGATTCCATTGGGAATCTTTGCGGCCAGTCGGCGCGACAGTTTTGCTGAGCCATTCGTTAACATCTTATGCCTTTTGACTATTTCAACGCCAACTTTTTGGCTGGGACTCCTACTGATCTTGGTTTTCGCCGAATACTTGCGGTGGCTGCCAGCTTCTGGGCGTGGGGGATTGCAAAATCTGGTCATGCCAGCGGTGACGCTCGGCGCTTATAGCATTGGCCTAACTACTAAGATGGTTGTGACAACCACCAGTGCGGAGTTGGGACGAGGGTATGTGACGACAGCCCGTTCTAAAGGGTTGAAAGAACAGGTGATTTACTCCAGACATATTCTAAAGAACATGTTAATCCCGGTGGTCACGGTTCTAGGTTTGCAACTGGGAGCTTTCCTGGGGGGAACGACAATTGTGGAGGTTGTTTTCGCTTGGCCCGGGATCGGGTGGCTGATGATGCAAGCTATTAACAGCCGCGATCTGCCGCTGATCAGAGCGGTAGTGCTAATAATGGGGGTGTTTTTCACCGTGATTAACCTGGCAGTTGATCTATCATATTGTTACCTTGAGCCGAGGATCAGATATGAGTGAAAAGACAAATGGGTATACGGGCATGGCATTAGCTGGTAGGGAAGTTGCAGCGAGGCCATCGCTGAAATTGGAGTTTTTCAGGAGAGCGATCGGGAAGCTGTTGGTCCGTAATAACCTGATGACAGTGATAGGAGGGGCTATCATAACGACGATAATTCTTGCTGCTGTATTTGCCCCCTTTTTGGCGCCTCACGATTACAAAGAACAGACGTTGTCCCATGCTCTGCTCCCGCCCTCTTGGAGCAAGGGGGCGAACTCAACCTATCTATTGGGCACAGATCATTTGGGTAGAGACTTATTGAGCCGGATTATCTTCGGAGCGAGGACATCCTTGCTGGTTGGCGTGGGTGCGGTGATAGTGGCGGGAAGTATTGGAACGATACTAGGCTTATTAGCAGGGTTTGTGGGGGGAAAGTTGGACAGCGTGATTATGAGGTTGGCGGACATCCAGCTATCATTCTCTGCAATCTTGCTGTGCATAGCTATCATGGCGGTTATTGGTCAAGGGTTGTCAAAAGTGGTGATCGTGCTGGGCGTGGTGTCGTGGGTACAATACGCTAGGGTTGTGCGTGGGAGCACTTTGTCGGTGAAGGAAGAACTCTACATTGAAGCGGCGCGAGCAATAGGGGTGAGCAACTGGCGGATTGTGACTCATCACATCCTTCCCAACATCTCAAGGCCGCTGATGGTGATCACGACAGTGAACGCAGCCCGACAGATTTTGAACGAGGCAGCTTTGAGCTTTTTGGGGTTGGGAGTGCAGCCACCGACACCCGCCTGGGGGAGCATGCTGAGTGAAGCGCGAGGTTTCTTCCGGATAGCTTGGTGGAACACTGTCTTTCCGGGATTGGCTATATTGGTGACGGTGCTGGGTATCAATCTTCTGGGACAGGCGCTGCAGCCCCGGCAATGACATAATCTTCTGAAAAGCCATGAAATAAGATGCAGAAAGAATTTTGTACAACCGGAGTCCATTCAGAGCCTATCCTTGACAATAAGTGGAGGTAAACAACATGGTGAAAAACGTTCACTGGCTTGGCCACGACAGCTTCCGTATAGATGGAGAAAGGACGATTTACATTGACCCCTGGCAGATTGCTGGCGGTCCGCCGGCCGATGTGGTGCTCATCACCCACGACCACTCCGACCATTGCTCGCCTGAAGACGTGACCAAAGTTTCGGGGCCAGATACGGTCATCGTGACCATCGCTGCTGCAGCCAAGAAGCTGAAGGGCGACGTGCGCGTCGTCAAACCCGGCGACAGCCTGACCGTGAATGGTGTGCCCATCGAAGTCCTGCCCGCTTATAATGTCAACAAACAATTTCATCCCAAGTCAGCCGGCCACGTAGGTTTCATCGTCACCATAGACAAGCAGCGCATTTATCATGCCGGCGACACCGACGTCATCCCTGAGATGGACAGTATCCAAGCTGACATCGCTCTGCTACCAGTGAGCGGCAAGTACGTCATGACTGCCAAAGAAGCAGTGCAGGCCGCCGAGATTATCCAGCCTAAAGTAGCCATCCCTATGCATTACGGAGCCGGGGTGGCTGGTACCATCAAAGACGCTCAGCTATTTCAAGAGGCGCTTAAGGGCAAAGTGGAAGTGGACATTCTGCCCAAGGAATAGCAGTCAGTTCCATATCTTGATAGGGCAGCGGGTTTGAACAGCGCCTTATTGGGGAGAATGAACGGGAATAGATGATCAAGCACGTTACGTCCCAGAGAGTAGTTTTGTTATATCTGACGACTTTCCTCCTGCAGTTAGGAGTAGCGGTGAAAGCTCCAGTTCTGGGCCAGCTAAAATCTGAATTTGGCCTCTCTGCGTTGCATGTGGGCTTGATCGCTTCGTCCTTCGCCATGGCGCGCTTAATGCTTGATCTACCTATGGGCGTCCTTGTCGACCGCATCAGTGGAAAAAGGCTGCTTGCTGGGGGCAGCTTATGTGTTCTTTGGGGCTCGATCCTTTGTGGTCTGACGCCGAGCTTCTATGGGCTTTTGTTAGGACAATGGCTGATGGGGGCTGGTTTTGGTATCTTCTCGGCGACAGCTATCGTATCTCTTTGCCGACTAAGTACTTCTGAGGATCGAGGCAGAACCCTCAGCATTTTTGGTGCCTCGTTTTGGACTGGTGGTTTCTTTGGTCCTGCTATAGGGGGTACGATCGCCTCCATTGCTGGTTGGCGATTTGCCTTTCTCTTCTCCGTCTTCACTTCCAGCCTGGCACTCGCTTTAACGGTCGCTACCGGCAGCAAGCTGACACTGGCAGTAGCAGCATTGCAAAGAGATGCTGTTAATGAAGGACTCAACGGGGGCCTACCGCAAGCCCTAGCTTCACAGTTGCCGGGCAACCTCACGAGCTTCAGTGCCATCAATCTTGCTACTTGTTTGATTTTGTTCCTTGGTCATGGTTTTCGGGAGACCTTTATACCGCTCTATGGTCACAGCATCTTGAAACTGAGTCCAGCCATGATCGGTATGGCGATCAGCATCGGACCTTTGGTGCAAGCTGGTGCGAATTTGGCCTACGGCCTGTTATTGGACAGATATGGCGGGCGTGCAGTCCTTGTACCTGGGTTGATCATTATAGGTTTGGGTTCTCTGTCCCTCAAGATAGCTACCAATCTACCAAGTCTCACTATAGCCAACGCGATTCTGGGCGTAGGGAATAGCAGCAACATCGCGGTCATAGCTTTGCTGGCCGATCATATACCTCCAACACGCTGGGGCGTGATGATGGGACTGAACCGCGCCATCGGCGATATGGGCGTGATGTTGGGCCCTGCTGCTCTGGGCTGGCTGATTGATCGGTCAGGTTTTACCTTGCCTATCCTGTTTGGTGCTGCGTTGGCTTGGCTTGGTGCTATTATTGTGAGTATCGCAACGAGGGAATTACCACAGCGGATGCAGGATCAGCCAAGCTGATCGTACCAAGCACGCTATCTTGTCAAACGCGAGGAGGGAGGATATTTGAAATGTCGAAAGTTAGGCTAGCGAAGATACAAGGTAAAGGGCCAACGGCCTTTCGGCAACTCGTTGAGGTGGCTAAGGAGATAGATCGATCGGGGATCACGGTCGCATTTGTTCATCATGGGGAGCCAGACTTTGACACACCGACTCACATCAAACAGGCAGCAATAGAGGCCATGGGTGAAGGCTACACTCATTATGTTCCTAATAAAGGTATCGCTGAATTGAGGGAAGCTGTCGCTGAGAAACTGAAGCAGGAAAACGGTATCGAGACTGATCCTGACTCAGAGGTCATTATTACTAATGGCGCGACACTGGGCTTGTGGTTAGCCATTGTGGCTACGATAAAACCTGGGGATGAGGTGCTATTGCCCAACCCTTGTTTTGATGCGTATCCCAATATGGTTCGTCTGGCTGGTGGGCAGGCCGTGTTTTTGCCTACAGTTAGTCAGGATGGGCGTTTTGGATTAGACAAGACCGAGATAGTGAAAAGGATAACTCCCAGAACTAAGGCCATCATCATCAATACTCCTAATAATCCTACGGGGACTGTCTACACACAAAAGGAACTGGAGATGATCGCAGAGGTGGCCAACAAGCATGACCTCATCATTATTGTAGATGAGGCATATGAAAGGTTGCTCTATGATCAGCATGCTCACTTCAGTGTTGCCTCCTTTGACCGTGATACACAGCATAGGACCATAACTATTCATAGCTTTTCGAAGACATACGCTATGACCGGGTGGCGGCTTGGGTATAGCACGGCTAACAGAGAAATTACGAAGGTCATGTCACACATGTACCAATACTCTGCCCGCTGTGCTACGGCTTTTGTGCAGGTAGCTGGTATCGTAGCCTTAGAGGGCTCTCAGGACTGCACACAGGAGATGTTGGGAGAATACACCGCTAGGCGAGAACTGTTCGCGAACGGGTTGAATGGGATCAAAGGCATACGTTGTTGGAAGCCTGAGGGTGCATTCTATGTCTTTCCAGATATCTCTGATCTGGGAATGAGCTCCTGGGATTTTGTAATACGTTTGCTAGAGAAAGAGCATGTTCTTACTACTCCGGGATCCATTTACGGACCTGAAGGGGAAGGTCACTTGCGGCTTTCTTTTTCCAAGTCCACGGACAGTATTGAGAAAGCGATTGAGGGAATCGAAAGGGCCGTTGAAACCCTGAACCGGTAAACCCCAACGCCAATTGAAACCCCAAATGCCCCAGGCGGGGCGTTGAGATGAGAGGAGGATCATAAACTATGAAGCTAGAGATAATCTCAACTAGTAAAGCGCCAGGAGCTGTAGGACCCTATTCGCAGGCAGTGCGCACTGGCAACTTTGTCTTCGTCGCCGGCCAAGTGGCTATTGACCCAACTGTGGGCGAGGTCATTGAGGGTGATGTGGCTGCCCAAACCCACCAGGTGCTGACCAATCTCTCGGCTGTCTTGGAGGCAGCGAGTAGTTCCCTGGCCCGCGTGGTCAAGACGACGGTCTTCCTGAAGGACATGGGCCAGTTCCAAGCCATGAACGCCGTCTATGCCGAATTCTTTCCCTCCGATCCGCCCGCTCGTTCGACCATTGAGGTAGCTGCCCTACCCCTTGGTGCTTTGGTGGAGATTGAGGCCATAGCCGTTGCCGAGTGAAGAACGAGCACCGCTCTTCTCCACTTACCGGCGGAAGACGTCCTCAGTGTGGGCAAAAGCCTCAGCAGCGCTGCCTCTGTTTGCCTTTAGGAGGAGGAAATTGATTATGATGTGAAACTAGATCGAGGGAGAGGAAAACTTTTACAAAAGACCAGGAAGTTTCTATACAGGCTGAAAGGAGAAAAGCGATGGAGCCAGCGAAAATCAGGGTGGCCCGTGACCAACGAGGTGAAAGGACAAGATTTGAGGATATAGAGATAGGGACGGACCTCGGTTCCATGGAGTGGGTGGTCAGCGAGGAAATGATAGATCGCAAGTGCGAAATAGGCGAGGAGTATCACGAGTGGTACTCTGTAGATTCCCCTTTTGATGGTCGTATCGCCCCGCCTTTAATCAACTATGAGCCGCCGCGTATACTGTT
>Ga0180434_10001913_pt1 | contig 28837 bp, 25 predicted proteins | sample SS_ome_7_FD_132453 | JGI IMG/M metagenome (GOLD analysis project Ga0180434, IMG submission 132453) | Hypersaline lake sediment archaeal communities from the Salton Sea, California, USA - SS_1_D_2 metaG | ecosystem: Environmental > Aquatic > Non-marine Saline and Alkaline > Hypersaline >... | reverse complement strand
TCCGTGACACTGGCCCCTCTGGAACGCATGGCGGAAAAGGCTTCGTGCCCGGGGGTGTCCAGAAAAACCACGTTGCCCTTGCCGGTGGAAACGTGGTAGGCGCCGATGTGCTGGGTGATGCCGCCGGCCTCGCCTTCCGTCACCCGTGTTTTGCGGATCACATCCAGCAGAGACGTCTTGCCGTGGTCCACGTGCCCCATGATCGTCACCACCGGCGGCCGTTCGACCAGTTTGGCGGGATCATCCTTCTCGCTCTTCAAAATTGCCTCCTCTTCAAAGGCGGCTCTTTCGACTTCATAGCCGAATTCGGCCGACAGCAGGGATGCGGTTTCGAAATCAATCGTCTGGTTGACCGTTGCCATGACGCCCATGCCCATCAGTTTGGCGATCATTTCATTGGCTTTGATACCCATACGCTTGGCCAGCTCGGACAAAATGATACTGTCGTCGATTTTGATGCGGCGCTTGATGGCTTTGGGAGTGGTGATGGCCGTTTTCTGGGCCGGCTGGGCTTTCATCTTGACCACTTTTTTGCCCTTGCGGCCCCGTTTGCCCCGAGCGCTGTAGAGATCGGTTCCTTCAACGACTTCCTTTTTTCGGAAAGATATTTTCTTCTTGAAAAACTTCTTGTCCGGCGGCGTCTCTTCGACCTTTTTCTTCTTGCCCTTCTTTTTCTTTGACGAAGCCTCCGCATCAACCGTTTCCGGCGCCTTGGCTTCCGGCGGACCTGCCGCCGGCTTTTCATGAGGCATCGCGGGGGCTTTTTCCTTCACCGGCGGCTTGGGCGGCAGTTTGATGATCTTGGCCGGTTTTTCTTTCTTGATCTTCTTGACGGATTTCGACGATTTGGACGTTTCCTTCTTTTCGGGTGGCGCCGCCTCCTTGGGTGGTGCCGCTTCCGTTTCCTTTTCCGCTTCCTTTTCAACAGTCGATGGGATGGGTGCCGCTTCTTTTTCTTCAGCGTCGACCGCTTCTTCCACCGGCGCTGCTTCCGGCGCCGTTTCCTCCGGCGCCGTTTCCGTCGGTTCCGTCAAAGGCGTCTCGGCAACGGGAGGCTGCGGCGCCGGGGCTTCGGGCGCAGGTTCAGGGGAGACATCGGCAGGCGCTTCGGGTGCATTGGCTTCCGCTTCAGCTTCAACCGGTTCCGGAGCGGCTTCTTCTTTGGGAACCGAAACCCGTCGGCGTCGGATCACCGTCGGGCGAATCCGCTTTTCTTCAAGCTGCTCTTCTTTTTTCCCAAGCATTTTAGCCTTGATGTCCGGCACATCACTCTCGTCAATAGAGCTCATGTGGCTTTTTACGGAAATGTTGAGAGCCAGGAGCTTGTCCAGTATCTGCTTGTTGGTCAAGTTGAGTTCCCGGGCAAGTTCATATACTCTGATCTTTCCCATCCGTCCCCCTTACAACTCCATCAGAAAAGGTGTGGCATCCGGCGGGATGCGGCCGAATGCCTGAAAAAGCATATCCGGATGCCGCTAGGCGGCAGACGGCGGCTGTTCACCGTCATCGCCGTCATCCGCTTGCGCTGCGTCGTCCCCGGCCGCCCCCTGCGCCGCCTGATCCGGAGAAGGTTCTTCGATGCCGGATCCGTTGTCCCCGGACCCGGCGGCGGTCGTCTTCTCCAAATGGTCTTCGTCGTCGTCGGACGGGCTGTCGGCTGTTTGTTCAAGATAAATTATCGCATTTTCGATCAGGGTCCGGGCCTTCTCCTGGGCGATGCCCCTGATCTGAGCAAGGTCTTCGACCGCAGCCCTGGAAAGTTCTTCCGCCGAGTAGAACCCCTTTTCAAACAACGCATCCGCCAGGCTGATGCCGACGCCGGGGAGGGCTACCAGCGAATCGTAGCCTCTTTTCATGGTCTCGCTGTATCTCGATTCACTGTTGACATCAAGATGCCATCCTGTCAATTTGGAGGCCAACCGGACATTCTGTCCCTTTTTGCCGATCGCCACCGACAGGAACTCATCCGGTACGATCACCTCCATCGACCGGTTTTCCTCATCGATAATCACCCGTGATATTTCAGCCGGAGCCAACGCGTTGCACACGTATTTGGCGGCGTCTACGTGCCACGGAATAATGTCGATTTTTTCGCCTCTCAGCTCCTGGACGACATTCTGCACCCGGCTGCCTTTCATCCCAACGCAGGCTCCGACCGGATCGATGTCGGAATCGTTGGAAGAAACGGCGAATTTGGCCCGGCTGCCGGGCTCCCGGGCCGCTCCCATGATGTCGATTATACCCTCGCTGATTTCCGGCACCTCGGTCTTGAACAGATTGATGAGAAAGTCCGGGTGGGTTCTTGTCAGCAGTATTTGGGGGCCTCGTGTATCATGGAGGACGTCCAATATCAAGGCGCGGATACGGTCGCCGCGGCGATAGGCTTCTCTGGGAACCTGCTCGCGCACCGGCACGATGCCTTCCGTGTGCCCCAGGTTGACGATGATGTCGCCCCGGTCGATGCGCTGCACGATGCCGTTGATGATTTCGCCCTTGCGGTCGATGAAGCTGGCATACACGGCGTCTCTCTCGGCATCTTTCAACTTCTGTATGATCACCTGCTTGGCCGACTGGGCGGCGATGCGGCCGAAGGTCGAGGCGTCCATTTTTGTTCCCAGACTGTCGCCGATTTCGCACTCGGGGTCCAGCGCGCGGCCTTCTTCGAGTGAGAGCTCCAGTACCGGTTCCTCGACATTTTCCACCACTTCCTTGAACTGAAACACTTCGATCTCGCCGCTTTCTTCGATATACCGCGCTTCGATGTCCACCTTGTTTCCGAATTTCTTTTTGGCCGCCGAGCGCAGGGCTTCTTCCAGTGCGTGGATGAGTATGTCTCTGTCGATGCCCTTTTCGCGGCTGATCTGTTCAACGACGCGATTGATATCTGAAATAAACATCAGCCCTCTCCGTGGTAGTTGATAAGCCGAGCTTTGGCTATGTTCGAAAAGTCGATGTCGACAATGCCGCCGTCGACATCAAGGCTTGCCTTTTCGTTCTCGAAAGCCGTCAGCCGCCCTGTAAAATTTTTCCGCCCGTTGATGGGACGGGCGGTTCTGACACACACCTCATGACCTTTGAAACGTTGGAAATCCGCTGCTTTGCCCAACGGGCGGTCGATTCCGGGGGACGACACCTCCAGCTGATAGGAATCCTCGTGCTCCAGATGAATATCCAGAAGATCACTCACCAGCCGGCTGATGTCCGCACAGTCGTCAATGGTGACACCGCCGGGCTTATCAATGTAAAGGCGCAGCACCCTGCCGCGCGGTTCCATTTGATACTCCGCAAAAATCAGCTCCACACCTTCCGCCTCGCAGAGAGGCGCCGCCAGCGCCTCCACGCGGGAAAGCAGGGCCTTGCGCCGCTTGGAAAACAGTTCGCTGTCAGCGTACAGGGCTTTCCCGACCCTTTTCTTTTTTTTAGCCCTGTTTTTTTTCAATCCGAGGCAATCCTTTTAGGTGAAACCCACCTTCCGCCGCCAAAATAAAAAAACGGGCATCAGCCCGTTTTTCCTTTGAGTGGCGGTTCTATTGACGCTGTTTTAAAGCGTGTTCAGTCCATGAAAATAACCATTCAAGTGAAATTCAGCACGCTGATCTGCTCTTCGTGCCTTTCAAGTATCACTGTCATCAAAAAAACGGACGTTGGAGCGGGCAACGAGATTCGAACTCGCGACACCAAGCTTGGGAAGCTTGTACTCTACCAACTGAGCTATGCCCGCTTCCAAAATCGTATCTTTAAAAAAAAAATCAGGATCTGTCAACGGTTTTTTCAGGTGGGTCGAGAAAAGCACGCAGCAGCGGGGCAGGGTTTTTCAGAAATCGTCCAGCATGTCGCGAATCTGCATCAATTCCCGACGGATCACTTGCTTTCCCAGCGGTCCTTCCGGAGGAGCGGACGTCTTTTTTTTCAACTGCAGGCGGGCGCCCGGAATCGTCAGCTTCTGTTCATACAGAAGGTGCTTTATCTTCAAAATCGTCCGCACATCGTTTTTGCGGTAGCGCCGCTGGCCCGAGGGGGAGCGTTTGGGATGGATGCGGTCAAATTCCGTTTCCCAAAAACGGAGCACATAGGACGGCAGCCCTGTGATTTTGGAAACCTCACCGATTTTGAAATAGAGCTTGTCCGGGATTGATGGTCGCGTCTCGTCCATCACTGGCCCCTATTCGGGAAAAGTCGCCCCAAACGCCTCCAGCACACGCAAAGTGATGTCGCTGTGGATGCGGTTGACGACATCGTCCGACAACGTTTCATCGGCGGAGCGGTAGACAATCCGGAAGGACACACTTTTTTTGCCCCCGGGAACCGGCGAACCGGAAAAAACATCAAAAATATAAAGATCTTCAAGCAGCTCCTGGCCGAAGGACCGCATTTTCTGCAGCAGTGCGTCGGCCTCGAGGGATTCGTCCACAATCATGGTCACATCCCGGCTCACGGCCGGATAACGGGGAATGGGCCGCGCTGCGACGCACTCGGGAATCAGCGGATAAAGGTCGGTCAGGTTCAATTCGACGAAAAACGCCGGCTGCTTGAGTTCGAAGGCATCCCGGACATCGGGATGCAGCTCACCCAGGAAGCCCAGCCGGTCGCCACGGACGATGATGTCAGCCGCCGCGCCGGGCTTGGCATAAGGACAGTCGGCGCCTGCGGCGGCGGTAAAGCGCACGTCGTTGATTTTCAAGGCATCGAACAGTGCTTCGGCCGCGCCCTTCATGTCGTAGAAATCACAGGGCACTTCCCGGCGGTCCCAGGAGGGCTCCACACTCGCTCCCGTCCAGACGGCGCCCAGCATTTCAGGCTCCCGGGGCAGCAAACGGCGGCGGTGTTCGAGAAAAACCTTGCCGATCTCGAAAAGCCGCATGTGCTTTTCCTGACGGGCCAGATTGCGCTGAACCGAACCGATCAGACCCGGCAGCAACGAGGTCCGCATGACCGTCTGATCTTCCTTGAGGGGGTTGAGAATACGCACCGCCTGCCGACGCGCGTCCTCTCCCGGCAGTAGCAGATAATCGCAGGCCTTTGGATCCATGAAGCTGTAATTGATCGATTCGGCAAATCCGGTGCCGATCAGGACGCGCTTGATGTGGATCCGGACCGCAAGGGACGGATCCGTTCGGCGGCTTTCGGCCGGTATCAGCGGAAAACGCGTTGGGATGTTGTTGTACCCTGAAAGACGGGCCACTTCTTCGATCAAATCGACCGATCGCTTGACATCCACCCGAAAAGAGGGGGGCTGCACCGCCATCCGATCCGGCGGCCGGCGGGTGACGACGAATGCGATGCTTTCCAGATAGGTGCCGATCTGTTCCGCGGAAAAGGCGGTGCCCAGCAGGCGGTTGGTTTCTTTGACCGTCAATGAAATGGTGGGTGGAGCGGGCAGGTCGGCGATTTCATCGATCGCCCCGGCCACCAGCTGTCCGCCGCCGATGTCGGCAATGAGCCGGGCGGCCCTGTTGAGCGCCGCAAGCGTGCCCTGCGGATCGATGCCGCGTTCGAATCGATGGCCGGCCTCGGTGTTCATGCCCAGCTGTTTGGCGGTTCGACGGATGCTGGTCGGCAGAAAATAGGCGCTTTCAATGAGAACATCTCGGCTGGCGGCGTGGATTTCCGAATTGCGACCTCCCATGACGCCGGCGACGGCCACCGGCTTTTCCCCGTCGCAGATCAACAGCATGTCTTTTGAAAGCGTACGCTCCTTCTGATCCAGCGTGGTGAAGCGTTCCCCCTGCCGGGCCCTGCGCACCCGGATGCGTTTTTCCGCCAACCGGTTCAGGTCGAAGGCATGCAGCGGCTGCCCCTGTTCCATCATCACGAAATTGGTGACATCAACGACATTGTTGACAGGGCGCAGCCCGACGGACATCAAGCGGTCCTGCAGCCAGAAAGGAGACGGGGCGACGGTGACCCCCGTCACCAGGCGCGCCGCATATCGCGGACAAAGATCCGGCGCTTCAACGGTCACGGAAGTGCGTTCGAGAATGTCTCTCTTATCATCGTCCACGACCGGTGGCGACGGTGCAAGGGATGCCCCGCTGATGGCCGCCGCCTCTCTGGCGACGCCGATGATGCTCAGGCAGTCCGGGCGATTGGGGGTGAGATCAATTTCCAGCACCGGATCCTGAAGTCCGAGGGCATCCGCAAGAGGTGTTCCGGGGACCTGCACCGCATCAAGACACAGGATGCCGGATGCATCCACACCCAGGCCCAGCTCGGCCTCGCTGCACAGCATGCCTTCCGAGGCGACGCCGCGGATGACGCCTTTTTCAATCAAATGATCCCCGGGCAGCCAGGTCCCCGGCAGCGCCACCGGAGCAACGACCCCGGCCGCCGCATTGGGCGCGCCGCAGACAATGTCGAGAATGCGTTCCTGAACATCGACCCGGCAAAGTTTGAGGCGGTCGGCCTGCGGGTGGGACGTCACGGAGAGGATTTTCCCCACCACAACGGATGACAAATATGCATACCGGTCCTGAATCGATTCCACCTCCAGTCCGACCATGGTCAGCGCCTGCGCCAGATCATCGGCGGACATGTCAAAGGAAACGAGGGATTTTAGCCAGCTGAGACTAACTTTCATTTCATCAACAAATCGTATTTTTGGAATTTTATGATTAAAATTGTCTCAGAAAACGAATGTCGTTTTCGAAAAATTTTCGGATGTCGTCAATGCCGTACTTCAGCATGGCGATTCTTTCAACCCCCATGCCGAAGGCAAAGCCCGTGTACCGGTCCGGGTCGTAGCCGACCTTTTCGTACAGCGCGGGATGAACCATGCCGGAGCCCAGCACTTCAAGCCAGCCGGTCTGGGAACACACGCGGCACCCTTTGCCGCGGCACATCACGCAAAGGATATCCACTTCGGCGCTCGGCTCGGTAAAGGGAAAGAAGCTCGGGCGAAAGCGAAGGCTGGTCTTTTCATCGAACATCTGGCGTACGAAAGTGGTCAGGATCCCTTTCAGATCGCCGAATGAAATGTCGGTGTCCACCAGCAGCCCTTCCACCTGATGAAACATGGGGGTGTGGGTGAGATCGGAATCACAGCGATAGACTTTTCCCGGACAAACCACCCGCACCGGCGGCGTTGTTTTTTCCATGATGCGGATCTGCAGAGGAGACGTATGCGTCCGCAGCACGATGTCGTCGGACACGAAAAACGTGTCCTGCATGTCTCTCGCCGGATGGTCTTTCGGAAAATTGAGCGCTTCGAAATTGTAGTAGTCGGACTCCACTTCGGGACCTTCCGCCACGTCGAATCCCATTTTTTCGAAAATTTCACAGATGCGGCGGGAAATCTGGGTGACCGGATGCAACGCTCCCGGGGTTCGCTTCCGGCCCGGCAGCGAGACGTCGATCCTCTCTCCGGAAAAACGCGTTTCCGCGGTCGCCCGTTTGAGGGCGTTGTCAAATTCCGCTTCAAGCAGACGTTTGACCTGATTGGCTTCTTTGCCGGCCGTCGGGCGTTCCTGCGGCGGCAGGGCTGAAATGTTCCGCAAAAAACCGGTCAACACACCCTTGCGACCCAGATAGCGGGTTGTCAGAGACTTGATGCCCTCCGGATCGGACGCGCCTTTCAGCTGCGCCAGCGCCTCTGCCTTGATGTCGTCGATATTACGATTTGCCACGTTCGTTTGACTTGCCTTGTCGTTGCCTCGCATTTTGTGTTCGACCGACTTGCCGTGACGGCAGGCCCGGCCGATGGTCAGAGAGATCGGCCGCCGGTTCACATGAACGATGTAAAGCGCAACGCAGCCGGCATTCGCCCTGATTACCGGTCTGCGGCCGCGGCGGCGATTTTGGCGAAACCATCGGGATCGCTCACAGCCAGTTCGGCCAGTACTTTCCGATCCAGGTCAATGCCCGCTGTTTTCAAACCGTGCATGAATTTGCTGTAGGACAAGCCGTGCATTCGAACGGCTGCATTGATACGGACGATCCACAGGCGGCGGAAATCCCTTTTTTTGGCCCGACGGTCCCGGTAAGCATACATGAGGGCTTTGTCCACGGCATCCGCTGCTGTACGAAACAGCTTGCTGCGCCCCCCCCGATATCCTTTTGCCAGTTTTAAAACCTTGTTGCGGCGCCGGCGCGCCTTAAAACCCCTTTTGATGCGCATGGCTTCATATCCTCCTGAAATTATCCGTTCGGCAGCAGCAGACGAATTTCCTTTGTGTCCGCGCCGTCGACAATGTGGCGCTTTCGCAGCGTGCGTTTGCGCTTACGCGTTTTTTTGCTCAAAATGTGGTTCGCATGAGACTTGGAATAGACGATTTTTCCGCTGCCGGTTTTTCTGAATCGCTTGGCCGCGGATCGGTTGGTTTTAATTTTCGGCATTTGGTTGCAACTCCTTGATCGTTAAAAAACAGATGGCGCGAGCACAGATTCCGGACCGCTCACGCCAGTAAAAAACCAGGGCCGGACACGCGTTGAAGCATTCGGCCCGCTGCGTTTCATTTATCGTCGGTCGATTCGGGCGTCATCTGGAAAAGGCACACCGCCGCATGCCCGGGCGCCCCGGCGGAAAACCGGTTTTGTCGGATGCAGCTGCCGTCCTTTTCCCATCCTTTTCAGCGGGGCGCCAGAACCATGGTCATAATGCGGCCTTCGAATTTGGGCGGCTGTTCGACACTGGCAAATTCGGCGGTCGCTTCGGCAATAATCCCGAGCAGTTCCTTTCCACGGCTGGACAGCGTAATTTCACGCCCCCTGAAAATAACCGTAACCTTGACCTTGTCTTTGTTGTCGATAAACCGCTTGATGTGATTCAACTTGACATTGATGTCATGTTCGCCGGTCTTGGGTCGAATTTTTATCTCTTTGACCTGAAACGTGCTCTGCTTCTTTTTGGCTTCCTGCTGTTTCTTGGTTTGTTCATACTTGTAGCGCCCGTAATCCATTATTTTACACACGGGCGGATTTGCGTTCGGCGACACTTCCACCAGGTCCAAGCCGAATTCAGCGGCAATTTCTAGCGCTTGCTTTATCGGAACGACGCCGATCTGCGTCCCGTCCGGATCGATCGTTCGAACTTCCTTTGCACGGATGTTCTTGTTAATGTTGGTTCTGTCGCTTTTGTACGGCTTATTTGATCGTTTTGGAAATACTATGCTCTCACCTCCTTGACTGTGTAGCGCCAAAAACCGGCAGCGGACAACAACAGCGCTGAATACCGGCGGACAAAGGTCACGTATACTGTTTCGGATAGTCGATTATAAAACAACACGCAGAAATGCAAGAAAAAAGTGCAGCCACCTCGAAAGTTTCTGGCGGCCGGTTTCTGGTTGAAAGCGTTAGGTCTGGCCCGAAACCATTGATCCCGTGCAGGCCGATGGACGCCGTCAGGGCTGTTGACCTCCTCGTAAACCCGGGCCACGCAACCTGTCGAAAGGCGATAACCGTCCAATTTTTCGTGCCCAGGCGCCGTTTATCTTCGATCCCGACAGCGATCCCGATTTCGATTTGGCGCCTGATCATTCATCATTTAAAATTGTTTCCCCTCGAACCCTTTTCTCAACCTTCCGTTTTCTGGGCAAGGGTGTACTCGGCCAATCGACTGCCGCGCCAGTAGCCGTTGGATGGATCTGAAAAAAATCGTTTGAAAAGAAGCAGGCTTTCCCGGCGGCGGACGGCGCCGGTGATGACGGTTCGGCAAGAGCGGTAGAGGGGCGGCAGGCGGCGCAAATCGCAACGGGTCCCTCCCCCCATGACATCTTCGTAGGCAAAGACCACCCGTCCGATGTTGTACAGCAAAATGGCGCCGAAGCACATGAGGCACGGTTCCATCGTCGTGTAGAGGGTGATGCCCCGGGGATCGGCCGCGGGGGCGGCATCTGCGAGCCGTCTCAAGGCTCTGATTTCGGCATGGTCGACTTCATTGCGCCCCCCGCCGCCGGTGCCGGTGCGTGCGCCGGTGGCGACAACCCGGTTTTCACAGGTCAGCACACAACCCACCGGAAATTCTCCCTGTTCGAGGGCCTTTTCAGCGGCGGCAAGGGCCTGGCCCATGAAATGGATATCCTGCGGCACACGGCGGATGGTTCCGTTTATGCCCGATATTTTCATCCTGCCGACCTCACTGCACCGGCAGCCGGCAGATATCGTCATCACAGGGGCAGGCGCCGTCCACTTCGTAGGCATACAGAATACGCGATTCCCTTTCGGCCCTGTCCGGGGGGATTTCCGCAAACGCGCAGTCGTCCAGCAGGCGTTGCAGGGACGGCTTGTCGGGAATCGCCGCCAAACCGCGGCCGGTGATTCGTCCGGTGGCGCCCGATAAAATGTCGGCCTCGATGCCGTTGGTGACAACGACAACCGGAATCTGATGCTTGCACAGGATGCGGCTGGCGGCCAGGGCCGACCGATGACGGGTGACCAGAGAACCCGGACCGTATTTTACGATCATCAGCGCACACCCCGCAAGCACAACGGTAAAATCAATCCGCAGCAAGGCGCGATTGCGTCCGGCGCGGGCTTCCAGTCGTTGGCGGGGACGAACATCGCCGGGGGCGTAGCCTTTGCGTTCCAGCAGCAGCGCCGCGATCGACTGCCGCAGGCGTTCATCGTGGGTGTCGTCAAGGGCTTCGCCGCTGATCCGGTCGACGATTTTGCCCATAATCAAATGATGTGCGTTCACATCAGAACCCAGTCCTTTCAACGCTGACTGGTAAATTTTTCTTAGCGCGTTTTGGATCTCTTTGCCGGCGGTGCGGACCCAAAATCCGATGCCGCGTGGAAAGTCCCACTTTCGGCGCCGGACACCGACAGACGTACCAATCCTATTATCTCTTGTAATTTTTGTAAACCCGGTAATATAAAAAGACCTTATGGTCGAGAATGAAACCAAACTGAGCATACGGGAAAACTTTGAAAAGCGGGAGCACAATTTCATGTCGCCCTTCGGCTGCCAGAGCGCCCAATCCAGAGGACGCGGGCGCAAGGAGGCTTCCAGCCCCATCCGCACCGCTTTTCAGGTGGACCGGGATCGACTTGTCTACTCCAATGCGTTCCGACGGCTGAAGCACAAAACACAGGTTTTTCTGACACCCCTGGGCGACGAATACCGCACCCGGCTGACCCACACCCTGGAAGTCGCCCAGATCGCCCGCACCATCTCGCGGGCCATGTTTCTAAACGAAGATTTGACGGAGGCCATCGCCCTGGGCCACGATCTGGGACACACCCCCTTCGGCCACAGTGGCGAAACCGCTCTCAAAGAGATTTATGACAACGGCTTTTCCCACCACCGCCAGGGTCTACGGGTGGTGGATGTATTGGAAAACAGCGGCCGGGGCCTCAATTTGACCTATGAAGTCCGCGACGGCATTTTGAAACATTCAAAAGGATATGGCAAAATCATCCCCGAGGATCCGGCGGAAACCGCCTGCACCGTCGAAGGCCAGGTGGTTCGGATCGCCGACATCATGGCCTACCTGAACCACGATCTGGACGATGCCATCCGCAGCGGGGTTATTTCCGCGGAGCAGGTGCCCGGCGTTTGCGTCCGCACCTTGGGCGACACCCACTGGGAACGCGCCACCACCATGATCAACGACTTGGTTTTTTCCAGCGGACCCGAACAGGGCGTCTTTGTACTGCGCATGAGCGACGAAGTTTACGACGCCATGACGGTCCTGCGCAAATTTCTCTACCACAATGTTTACCGTTCACCGAAGGTTCACGGTGAATTCATAAAGGCCAAAAAAATATTGTCGGAACTTTATACCTATTTTATTGAAAACGATCACATGCTGATAGCGGAGCTGATCAACCTGGACATTCCCGGCACCGACCGGCATCAGGCCTCGCGCGAACGGGTCGTCTGCGATTTGATCGCCAGCATGACCGATCGCTACGCCATGGCCCTTTATCAGAAAATTTTCTTCCCCTCACCGCTGGTGTAACAGACCTGATGACCGCGATGCTGGAACATGAAGTCCGCCACCGAATCGACAACCGCCGCGGCGTGTGGCAGCCGCTGCTGGTCGAACTGGGTCGCCTGTTTGAACAGATGGACGAGGCCTATCATCACACCGCGGCCGCTTGCGGCTTCGTCTGCCGGGGATGTGCGGACAACTGCTGCCGCAGTCATTTCCACCACCACACGCTGCTGGAATACTTGTACCTTCGGCAGGGTTGTTTCAACGGCGGCTCCCGGCTGCGGCCGCGCATCATAACGCGGCTGAACGCCGCGCCGGCACCGGGCGACCGCCGGACATCGAACCGCATGTGCCCGCTGAACGAAAACGAGCGCTGCACGCTTTACGACCACCGTCCCATGATCTGCCGCCTCCACGGCGTCGCCTGGGAAGTCCGGGGACCGGGCCAATCGATAACTGGCGGCCCGGGATGCGCTCTGTTTACGCAACAAAGCATGGACCGCCGCTGCCGCCCCCTGGACCGTACGCCCTTTTACCAGGCCCTGGCGGCGCTCGAAGGCCGGCTGCGCACCGGTCTGGGGTTGAATCTGCGCATTAAAATGACCGTCGCCGAAATGTTGAAAACCTTCGCGGACGACGGACGCGTCTGAAAGGATCTTTTTGAAAACCGTTGATATCCGCATGCTGGACCGACATCCCGGACGGCGCATCCAAAACGGGGAGACCTTTGCTTTTGAATGCCGGCCGGACCTGGCGTGTTTCAACCGCTGCTGCCGAAACCTGAATCTCTTTCTCTATCCGTACGATGTGCTGCGTCTAAAAAACGCACTCGGCATGCATTCATCCCGCTTTCTGGATCGCCATGTGGACGTGGTCCTGCGGCCCGGGCATCACTTCCCGGATCTTTTGCTGCGCATGACCGACCACGCGCACCAGAGCTGCCCCTTTGTGACCCCCTCCGGATGTTCCGTCTACGCCGACCGACCCGGCACCTGCCGCCTCTTTCCGGCCGAGCGGGGACGTTATTTCGACACCGGCGCGGAATGCTGGCGCACGGTGACCTACTTCCGCCCGCCGAGTTTCTGCCTGGGCATCAAGACGGAAAAAACATGGACTGCCGATGCCTGGGCGGCCAATCAAAAAAGCGGGCCTTATCACGACATGACCATCCGCTGGGCGGATCTTGTGGCAAGATTCGACGACAACACCTGGGGCGCGGAGGGGCCGGAGGGGTCCAGAGCCAAGATGACCTTCATGGCCGTCTACAATCTCGACGCTTTCCGTGACTTTATTTTCAACAGCAGTTTTCTGAAACGATACCGCTTGAATCCCGGCGTGGTCGGCCGCATCAAAAAAGACGATGCCTCCCTGCTGCGATTCGGCTTCGAATGGGTCCGGTTTTTCCTCTGGGGTCAGTCCGCGTCCATGCTGCGCCCGCGGTAGCGGCCCTTTGCCCGCGGGCGGGTTACAAAACCCCCGGGGGCATGGGTCCGGCCGGATCACCGCCGAGTACGTAGCCGCCGTCGATGCGCAAAACAGCGCCGGTGACAAAGGGGGCTTCCGCGATCAGGAAGCGGGCGGCGCTGGCGACATCCGCGACAACCCCGGTTCGCTCCAGCAGGGTGTGCGCCCTCAGGGCCGACCGCTGCTCCGCGCTGAGCAGCTTCCAACCCCGCGTGCCCGCCGCATGGCGGGTTTCGATGAATCCCAGCATGATTTCGTTCACGCGCACCTCGGGTGCGCCGACCCGGGCCCAGGTTTCCGTCAGCATGGAAACGCCCCGGCTGGCGGCGGCGTAGCCGTCATTGAACACCGGGGCCGCCGGGCCTGATCGGCCGACAATGCCGGCAATGGACGAAAAATTGATGACAACCCCGTCTCCGGAGGCCTTGAGGTGGGGCAGTGCGGCCTCGAACACCCATTTTTTTGCACGCAGGGTGGTGGCCATTTCCAGATCCCACTGGTCCTTCACATAGGGGCCGTGCACGACGGGCCATCCGCCTCTTTCGATGTTGTTGATCAATATGTCGAGCCGTCCGAAGTGCGCAATGACACGGTCGATAAGTCCCCGAATGGCCGCCGTGTCCGTCAAATCGGCTTTGACCGGCAAAAATGCGGCGCCGGTGCGCTTAAAATCGCGCTTCATCGTGTCGAGATGGTCTTCCCAGTCAAAATAATTCAAGGCCAGCCTGACCCCGCGCCGGGCCAGTTCGAGCCCGATGCCCTTGCCGATGCCCTTGACCGCGCCCAGAATGAGCGCCACTTTGTCGTGCAGATCCATTTCCGCCTCCCAAAGGATGCCCTCGCCGCCGGGATCTGTTCCGGATGGTTGGCAGCAGACCATTTCCGCAGCCGCATGTCAAGCATCACCCGCATAACCGGCCGATATCCGACAAATCGGCTACGATTTCCCCGATCCGCGAAGCCGGCCCGATCTCGGCCTTTTGCGGCGCCGCCGGCGGTTCTTTCCCGCATACCACATTTTGTGGCCCGTAAGTTTTTTTTGCCAACATGTTGAAACGCACCAGAAAACCGCGCTGCGTGGCATAAAAATTGACCCGTGTAAACCTGAAAGTACTTGACAAGGCAAATGCCGAATGATATCAAATCAGACTTGGTATTTTATATCCCCCTGATATAGTTAAATATTTTAAGGGGATGCGTCAGGCAGGGCCGCCAGGTCGGCTGTGGTCGGCAACGGCTCTGACATGAACCGGATCTCACCGCGGGCATCTCATGGAAGAGGCCGCACCAATGAGGAAAGGAAGCGTCTGCACGTAATTCGATTGGAAAACTGAATCAGAAGGGAGGTGCAAGGGAACAGCAGCTTTTCCGCAATACGGTAGAAACCAACAGAATTTAAGCGAATATTTCAGTCAACGAGGAGGTAATTGAATGCCAAGTTTTGTAATTCAGGAAAAATGTGATGGTTGTAAAGGCGGGGACAAAACAGCTTGCCAGTACATTTGTCCCAATGACCTGATGGTTCTGGAGCCCAACGAGATGAAGGCTTACAACCAAGAGCCGGATCAATGCTGGGAATGTTTTTCTTGTGTAAAAATCTGCCCGACACAGGCCATAGAAGTCCGGGGCTACTCCGATTTTGTTCCCCTGGGAAGCAGTGTAATGCCGATGCTGGGAACCGAAGACGTCATGTGGACGTGTAAATTCAGAAACGGCACCATCAAGCGTTTCAAGTTCCCCATCCGGACCACTCCCGAAGGCGCCGCCAACGATTACGGCGACCTGAAAGGCAAGGACATCGAAAGCGGTCTGCTCTCCACCGAGGAAGCCGACGGCTACACCATCCCGCAACCGCAGACGACCGTTTAACGATTCAGGACTTGCAGACATTTTTGAATGCAGATTCAGCACAAAATGATTTAAGGAGGAAACAATATGGCATTACCGAACAAACCCAAAGGTGAACTCAAGGCCGTTAGGGATCCTGAAATTGAAGAGTACGACGTTGACGTTCTGATCGTCGGCGGCGGTATGGCAGCCTGCGGCGCGGCGTTTGAAGTCAAAAAGTGGCTGGGCGACGATCAAACAGTCCTGCTGTGCGACAAAGCCGCCATGGAACGCAGCGGCGCGGTTGCGCAGGGGCTCTCGGCCATCAACACCTATATCGGCGAAAACTCGCCGGACGACTACGTGCGCATGGTCCGCAACGACCTGATGGGCATCGTCCGTGAGGACCTCATTTTCGATCTGGGCTGCCACGTGGACGATTCTGTGCATCTGTTCGAAGAATGGGGACTTCCCATCTGGAAGAAAACAGAAGACGGCAAGAACCTGGACGGAAAAAAAGGCCTGAAAATGGGCTCGCTCAAAGGCGGCGCACAGCCGGTCCGTACGGGTAAATGGCAGATCATGATCAACGGCGAATCCTATAAGAGAATCGTTGCCGAAGCCGCCAAAAAAGCCCTCGGCGAAGACAACATCCTGGAGCGCTGCTTTATCGTGGAGTTGCTGCTGGACGCCGACAAAGAGAACCAGATCGCCGGTGCGGTCGGCTTCTCGGTCCGTGAAAACAAAGTCTACATCATCAAGTGCAAGTCGATGATGGTGGCCTGCGGCGGCGCCGTGAACATTTACCAGCCGCGCTCCGTGGGGGAAGGCAAGGGCCGCGCCTGGTATCCGGTGTGGAATGCGGGCTCCACCTACACCATGTGCATGAAGGTGGGCGCCGAGCTGTCCATGATGGAAAACCGTTTCACCCCGGCCCGCTTCAAAGACGGCTACGGCCCGGTCGGCGCCTGGTTCCTGCTGTTCAAGGCCAAAACGCTCAACGGCCTCGGTGAAGCATTTGCCGGCAGCGACGCCGCCAAGGCCGAGCTGGAAAACTATGCGCCCTACGGCACCGCTGCCATTACACCGACCTGCCTGCGCAACCATCTGATGCTGTTCGAGATGAAGGAAGGCCGCGGCCCGATTATTATGGACACGGTCACGGCACTGGCGGAGCTCGGCAAAACCATGGATAAGAAGGAGCTCAAACATCTCGAATCCGAAGCCTGGGAAGACTTCCTTGACATGACCTGCGGCCAGGCCAACCTGTGGTGCGCCACGGACACCGAGCCGGAAAAGAAAAATTCCGAAGTCATGCCCACCGAACCGTATCTTTTGGGCTCTCACTCCGGCTGCTGCGGCTTGTGGGTTTCCGGTCCGGATTACGACTGGGTGCCGGACAGCTTTAAACTCAAGGCCGACAACGGCAAGGTCTACAACCGCATGACGACCGTCAACGGTCTGTTCACATCCGGCGACGGCGTGGGCTGCTCCGGGCACAAGTTCTCCTCCGGATCCCATGCCGAAGGGCGCATGGCAATCAAGCAGGCGGTCCGTTTCGCCAAAGACCATGCCGACTTTACGCCGACCCTGGCCCAGTCCAACGACGATCTGGTGGATATGGTCTACCGGCCGGTCAGAACCTACCTGGACAACTACCAGTACACCACCATGGAAGATGTCAACCCGGCCTACGTGAAACCGGCCGGCATGGCGCTGCGGCTCATGAAAGCCACCAACGAGTACGGCGGCGGCACCGCCACCTACTACCTGACCACCAGCAAAAACCTCGAAATCATTATGGATATGCTCCAGATCATGCGTGAAGACTGCGAGAAACTGGCGGCCGGCGATCTGCATGAGCTCATGCGTTGCTGGGAAATCTACCACCGCATCTGGACCGTTGAGGCCCATCTGCGGCATATCCAGTTCCGCAAGGAAACCCGCTATCCGGGTTTCTACTACCAGTCGGATTACCCTGGACAGGATGATGAAAACTGGTTCGCATTCGTCAATTCCAAGTATGATCCGAAGAAGGGCGAATGGGATATTTTCAAACGCGACTACATCCAGGTCATTCCGGACTAATTGAAGGTCGACCTTGTATGCGTCGATGATGCCAACCTCCAGGTGTCTTGGGACACCTGGAGGTTTTTATTACATTCCAGGACAATGACGCGCAGGGCGGCCATTTCCGTGGTTGGCACCTGGAGCTGGTCTCCGGACACTGCTTAAACAGCGATCGGCCGGGGATCAGCTGCCGGTTTCAACAAGGCATCCAGCCTGAATGCGCTCGATATAAAGTATACAACCATCAATAGCACGGAGGGATAGCATGACAGATGAAAAAGCAGCCCCTGCGAGTGAAAGCATCATGGTCGTCGGCGGCGGCATCGCCGGTCTGACCACCGCCCTGGAGGCCGCCGAAGTGGGCTATGAGGTCTTCCTGGTGGAAAAAAATCCATACCTGGGCGGCCGAGTGGCGCAGCTGAACCAGTACTTTCCAAAATTGTGCCCGCCCACCTGCGGTCTGGAAATCAATTTCAGGCGCATCAAGGACAATCCCCGGATCAAGGTCTTCACCCTGGCCGAGGTGGAAGGGGTCAGCGGTGCACCCGGCGATTACAAAGCGACCGTCAAGCTGTCGCCCCGCTACGTCAACGAAAACTGCACCTGCTGCGGGGCTTGCGCCGAAGCCTGTGAAACCGAAATCGACAATGATTTTGACTTCGGCATGCAAAAAATGAAGGGCGCCTATCTGCCGTTTGAAATGGCGTTTCCGGCCCGTTATGTCATTTCGCCCCAGATCATCGGCACCGAAGACGCCCAGCGCTGCAAGGAGGCCTGCAAGTACGACGCTGTTGAACTGGACATGGCATCCCGCACCGTCGATCTCAACGTCGGGGCCGTGGTCTGGGCCACCGGTTGGGAACCCTACGACGCGACAAAAATCGACAACCTGGGATTCGGCCAGTACCCGAATGTCATCACCAACATGATGATGGAACGGTTGGCGGCGCCCAACGGCCCCACCAAGGGGAAAATCACCCGGCCGTCCGACGGCAAGGACGTCGAAAGCGTGGCCTTTGTGCAGTGCGCCGGGTCAAGAGATGAAAACCACCTGCCCTACTGCTCCTACATCTGCTGCATGGCCTCTTTAAAGCAGGCGACCTATGTTCGGGAGCGCTACCCGGACGCCAAAATTTACATCTTCTACATCGATCTTAGAGCCCCCGGCTACCGCTACGAAAAATTTTACAAAAAAATCAAGGAAGACGAGAACGTCTTTTTCATCAAGGGCAAGGTAGCGGACGTCAGTGAGGATCCGGCCACCGGCAACATCGTCGTGGTCGCGGAAAACGCCGTGACCGGTGAAAAAATCCACCAAACCGTTGAAATGGCGGTACTGGCGACCGGCATGCAGCCGACGGCCGTCGCGGCCAGACCGTCCGCCGATCTCAAATACAGTGAGGACGGCTTCATCATCAATGATTTCAACGGCGGCGGCATGTTTGCGGCCGGGTGTGCCAACAAGCCGTTGGATGTCGTTTCCTCCAATCAGAATGCAACGGGTATGGCACTCAAAGCGATTCAAACGCTGGTAAGGAAGTAGGAGGTTTCCCATGGATAAAAAATACGGTGTGTACATATGTGCCGGCTGCGGTATCGGCGAGGCACTGGACATGAAAGCCCTGTGCGAAATCCCCGAAGAAGAGGGAGTGCCGGTGAAAACCCACCCCTTTCTCTGCAGCAAAGAAGGGGTCGAACTGATTAAAAAAGACATTGCCGACGGCACCAACACGCTCGTGATCGCAGCCTGCTCGCGCCGCGTCAACACCGATGTGTTCAAATTCGACGGCTGCATCGTGGACCGCGTCAACCTGCGGGAGCAGGTGGTGTGGTCGCACCCGCGCACGGAATTCCCGGCACTGACGGAAGCGCAAAAAGGAGACGACGAACATTTCGACCGCGTTGAAATGCTGGCGCAGGATTACATCCGGATGGGCATGGCCCGGGTGGAAAAAGTCAGCCTGCCGGAGCCCTACAAACTGGAAACCCTCAACCGCCGGATTCTCGTAATCGGCGGCGGCGCCACCGGCATGACGGCGGCGCTGGACGCAGTCAAAGCCGGCTACGAGGTGACCATCGTCGAAAAAAGCACCGCCCTCGGCGGGCACATGAACGCGTGGCGCCGGCAGCTGCCCCTTCAGCCGCCCTATGAAGACCCGGTTGCCCCCATCGTGGCGGAAAAAGTCGCGGCCGTGACGGAAAACCCGGCCATCACCGTGAAAACCGAGACCATGGTGGCCCGCATCGCCGGCGAACCGGGTGATTTCACCGTTACCTTCAAAAACCCGGGCGAAAGAATCGCCTTCGACGTTCCCTATCCCCTGCCGGAAGAGATGAAAGTGGATGAGAGCGGCAAAGAGCTGAACGCCGAACAGCTGCACGAAAAGTTCATGGCCTACAATGAAGGCAAAAAAGACATTCTGACGCTGGATCCGGAAGGCGAAAAATACGGCGCGGTGATCCTGGCGGCCGGCTGGCGGCCCTATCGGCCCAAGGAAGGCGAATTCGCCCACCTGGGCTTCGGGGAGCTGCCGGATGTGATCACCAACACAGAGTTCGAGGAAATCGCCAAAAGAGGCAAAATCATCCGGCCGTCCGACGGCAGGGAGGCCCGGTCCGTCGTGTTCGTCCAGAGCCCGGGAAAAGGCGATGACAGCGATTTCGACTATGCCGGTTCGGTAACCAGTCTCGTGTCGCTGAAGCAGGCCGGCTACGTGCGCGAAGATTTCGCGGACGGCAAGGCCTTTGTCTTTTATCAGCACATGCGCACGCCGGGGCTGAGCGAAAATTTCTACAAGAAAATGCAGCAGGATCCGGGCATCTTTCTCACCAAGGGCGAGGTCAGTGCCGTAACCAAAAACGGCGGCGGCCTGGTCGTGGAAGCGGACGACACCCTGCTCGGCAAAAAAATCAAGGTCAAGGCGGACATGGTGGTACTGGGGACCGGCATGGTACCCGTCACCAAGGACGACCCGGTCATCAATCTGGCCTATCGCCAGGGCCCCGGCTTCAGGGACAACGCCCTGTTCCAGGACTACGCCGATTCCAACTTCATCTGCTTCCCCTACGAAACCCAGCGCACCGGCATTTATGCGGCCGGCGCCATCCGGCGGGCCATGACCGTGGAAGAATCCATTGAAGACGCCGCCGGTGCGGCGCTGAAAGCCATTCAGTGTCTGGAGTCGGTCAACCGCGGTGTGTCGGTCCACCCCCGCTCCGGCGACATGACCTTTCCGGACTTCTTTTTCCAGCGCTGCACCCAGTGCAAGCGATGCACCGAGGAGTGTCCTTTCGGCGCCATCGACGACGATGCCAAGGGAACACCCAAGCCCAATCCGGCCCGCTGCCGCCGCTGCGCCACCTGCATGGGCGCCTGTCCGGAACGTATCATCGGTTTCGCCGACTACAGCATCGACAGCATCGGCTCCATGGTCAAGGCGGTTCAGGTGCCGTCGGAAGACGATTTTGACGACCCGCCGCTGCGCATTCTGGGGCTGGTGTGCGAAAACGACGCCTATCCAGCGCTGGACATCGTGGGGCTGAACCGCATGCATTACTCCGCGGATGTGCGCCTGATTCCGGTGCGCTGTTTGGGATCGGTCAATGTCATCTGGATCAAGGACGCCCTGTCACAGGGCATGGACGGTGTTTTCCTCTTGGGCTGCAAGCACGGGGACGACTACCAGTGCCACTTTGTCAAAGGCAGTGAACTGGCGGAAATCCGTATGAAAAAAATCGGCGATGCCTTGGCCAGCCTGGCCCTGGAGGAAGAACGCGTCGCCCAGTATCAGGTGGCCATTGATGAATACGACAAGATTCCGGAAATCATCAACAATTTTGTGGAAATGGTCGAAGAACTCGGTCCCAACCCCTTCAAGGGCTTTTAACACAACCGCTCGTTTTCGCATGAACGAACGGATGCTAAACAGGAGGTAATCTTATGACGGATGCATACATCGTTGATCCGGATGTCGAATTTATCAATGAGATCTCGGCGCTCGGCGGGCAAGATCTGAAAAAGTGCTTCCAGTGCGCAACCTGCTCGGTGGTTTGCCCGATTTCGCCCGACAACAAGCCGTTTCCGAGAAAGGAGATGATCGCCGCATCCTGGGGTCTGAAAGACAAACTAGTGCCCAGCGGCGACATCTGGCTGTGCCACAACTGCGGCGACTGCTCCACCAAGTGCCCCCGGGGCGCCAAACCGGGCGATGTGCTGGCCGCCATCCGGGAATACACGATCAATGCCTACGCCCCGGTAAAATCTCTGATCAAAATCGCCAGCGATCCCAAACAGCTGCCGGTCATGCTGGGCATCCCGGCCGTCCTGTTCATCGTGCTGGGTCTCATCACGGGCCTGCTCGATTTCACCCCCGAGGGCGACCGGATTGTGCATGCCCACTTTTTCTCCACCTGGCTGGTGGACCTGGTGATGATTCCGGCGGCCCTGTGGACGATCGGCAACTTCGCGGTCGGCCTCAAGCGCTTTATCGCCGACATGCACCAGAATGCCCTGGATGAAGGCAAAACCGACATTCAGAAAATCGATCCCAAGGGCTTTATCCAGGGACTTTTGCGCATCATCCCTCCTATTTTGAAACACGACAAGTTCAATGAGTGCAGCGAAAACAAGGAACGCTCCACGGCCCATATGATGGTGCTGTTCAGCTTCATCGGCCTGTTCATCGTCACCAGCATCTTTTTCATCGCCATCTACGGCCTGCAGATCCACGGGCCGTACTCGCAGCTGAACCCGGTCAAGTGGCTGGCCAACGTGAGCGGCGTGGCCCTTGTGATCGGCAGCCTGCTGATGATCCGCAGCCGCCTGGCAAAAAAGGACCAGTCCTCCACCTACAAAGACTGGTGGCTCATCATCTGGGTCTTCGCGCTGGGCGTCACCGGCCTGCTCACGGAAATGACGCGCCTGGCCGGCATCGGCGGTTTGTCCTATTTCATGTACTTCGTGCACCTGATGTTTGTCTGGAGCCTGTTCTTTTTCGTACCCTACTCCAAGCTGGCGCACCTGGTGTACCGCACCACGGCTATGGCCTACAACGAATACATCGGTCGCAAATAACCGCGTTGGAGACGCGTTTGTTTGCGCCGGGGCGGCTGCGCCGCAAAAAAAACCACGGCGATAAATCTGAAAAACACCAAGAGCGCCTGTTCACCCGCTTCCTGGAATGGATCGCCAGAGGAACCGCCGCCGGCGGTGGACCCGGGCATGCCGCCTGCGCCACTTGAGGGATAAAACCGCCGTTGCCGCCCGGCGGGCGGTCCGACAACCAGCGCAGCCATCCATCACGACGGAAATGATGCACGCCGCTGCCTTGCCTGAAACCGTCCTGTCCATCGAGCACTTGCGCGTGCGCCGCCAGGGCAAAACGGTTCTGCAGAATATCAACTGGCGCATCCGGCGCGGCGAGCAGTGGGCGGTGCTCGGTCCGAACGGATCCGGCAAGACCACGCTGCTGGGGGCGATCGCCGGCCGCCTGCCCACCGCCGCCGGCGGCATCACCTTTCACCCGCCGGGTGCAGAGGCCGCCACCCACAGCCCCAAAGTATTCGGCATCGGCTTTGTTTCGGCCGACCAGCGCCGCCGTCTGTTCGAGCGCCATGCCCTGGCCGACGAAATCCGCCATTTCACCGGAAACGTCGATCAGCGCTGCACCGCCCTGGAATACGTAACCGGCCGCCTGGTTCACGATGAACATCCGGCGAAGCAGCGGATGCAACGATTGGAAAAATATCGTGACGCGCTGAACCTGGCCGCCGTTCTCACAAAAGATCTCGATGCTCTGACCACCGGAGATATCAGTAAACTCCTGATTCTTAAGGCGTTGCTGGACTTCGAACACCCCCGCATGCTGATGCTGGACGAACCTTTTAACGGATTGGACCCTTCCGCCAGAGACCGGGTGACTGGTTTTATCCATCAACTGGTAAAAGGCGGGCTGCAGATCATCCTGATCACCCACCGCCTGGAGGAAATCATTCCGGACATCGGCCACGTCATGTTGTTGACGGCAAACGGTATGCAAAAAAAGGGCCCCAGAAAAAGGATTCTGACGCCATCGGTGATCCGGACAGTGTATCCGACAGCGGAGACTGTTTCCAAACCGCAAAAACCTGCGCAGGACAATGCCCGGCCGGTGCATTGCACCGCGGATGTCCCGAACCCCCATCGAAACGACCACCTGGTCGCGATGAAGGCCGTAACCGTCGCCTACAAGGCCAATGTGGTTCTGGACCGCATCGACTGGACTGTCCGCCCCCGCCAGAACTGGATGGTATGTGGACCGGACGGCGCCGGCAAGACCACCCTGCTGAAGCTGATCACCGGCGAAAACCTGCAGGCTTATGCCAACGACATTCGTCTGTTCGGCCGCCAAAAAGGCAGCGGCGAAAGCGTGTGGGAAACCAGGCGCCATATCGGCTGGGTTTCCTCGGACCTGCAGGCGCGGTATCCGGCCCGCATCAATGGCCTGGACGTCGTCTCCTCCGGCTTTTTCGACTCGCTGGGTCTTTACCACCGGACCAACGCGGGTCATCGGCATGTTGCCCGCCGGTGGCTGAAACATCTTGATATCCTGCATCTGGAGCGGCAACAATACGGCCACCTTTCCAACGGCCAGAAGCAGCTGCTGCTGATCGCCCGCGCCATGGTCAAGGACCCGATCCTCCTGCTGCTGGACGAGCCCTGCGACGGCCTGGACTTTGTCAACCGGCCCAAGGTATTGCAGCGCATCGATTACATCGGCCGCGGCACCCCCACCGCCGTCGTGTACGCCACTTGTGATCCCAACGACATGCTGCCCTGTTTTACCCATCAGCTGCATCTCATCAACGGCCGGGCCGTCACCCGCTGTTTAAACAGCCCCGTCGACCGCTCCCACCGCGATCCTCCCTCCTTAAAGGAAAAGATGCTGATGTTGCAGGGACCTGCCGGAAAGTCATCCGGATGACGATACCGGCTGTAATAAACGCTCTGATTGACAACTCCACGCCTTTGTCATAAAGAAGATGTTGTACTTTTCATCAGGATTTACGCATGACGGCTGAAAAAAAAACGCTGATGCAGATCGGCACCGTTGCCAAACGCGCCGCCACCACCATCCGTACGGTGCGCTACTATCTGCAGCTGGGGCTGATCAGCGAAACGGCCCGCAGCCCGGGCGGCTTCTATCTGTTCGACACCGACGCCGTCGATCGCGTGCGCTACATCTGCCATTTGCGCGAACTGGGGCTCTCTCTGGGCGACATCCAAAAGCTCATCAATATCCGGCGCCATTCACCTGTCGGTGCGGCCGCCTCCCGCGGTTTGCGGGCGCGCCTCGAACTGCAGATCCGCACCATCGAACAGAAAATCGCCGATTTCCAGCAGCTCAAGCAGGAAATCGCCGCCGCTGTTCAAGTGCTCCGGCAATGCGCCGACTGCGACCGCAAACCCGGCCCCTCGGTTTGCGCCGCCTGCCCGGTGCTGCACTCCCTCGATGATCCACCCGCGCCCATGAAGGTCGTTTTCTGATTGCATCTTCCCGCAAACCATTTTAGATTGTTCTTTCCCGCAACGCGATACCCGTACAGAAAGGAGGCAAGGCATGCAGGACACGCAGAAAATACTGTTGGTCGGCTGCGGTGAGCTGGGAGGTATCATCCTGGAATACATGTGCCGCATCCCGGGCATCGGAGAAATTGTCGTCACCGATGTCAATGCAGAGTGGGGCCGCCGCAAGGTCAACAGCGCGATCCTCGGCGCTTCCTACCTGAATCTTTATCCGAAAATCCGTTTTCAGAAAATGGACCTTCTGGATGTGGGCCGCACGGCCGAGCAGCTGCGCGACATCAATCCGTGCATTATATTAAACGGAACGACGCTGCAGTCCTGGTGGGTGGTCAACGAAATCCCCCCGGAGCTCAACAAGCGCCTTTACCAACCCAAAGTCGGCCTGGGCGCCTGGGTGGCCATGCATCTGGCACTGACCGCCAGGCTGATGGAGGCCGTCAAGGCCGCCGGCATCGACACGCATGTGGTCAACACTTCCTTTCCGGACGTCACCAATGTCAGCCTGCACCGCGTCGGCATGGCACCGACCGTCGGCATCGGCAACGGCGATCTTCTGGTCTCCTACATCCGTAAAACCTGCGGCGAAATGTTCAATGTGCCGCTGAACAATATCACCGTGGACCTGATCGCCCATCATTACCACGCCTACAACTGGGCCCGGGCCGGCATTGGAAGCGAGGCTCCCTATTACCTGAAAGTTTACCTGGGCCGTCAGGAAATCACCCCCGACCTGGGCGATCCGGCCGACTTTATCGCCAAACTGCCCCGGCACGCCGGGCGGCCGCCCGGCCGGCACGGCCAGTTTCTGGTGGCGGCGTCCGCCCTCAAAAACCTGTTGGCGATTTACTTTGACACCGGCGAACTGACCATGGCCCCCGGTCCCCAGGGACTGGAAGGCGGTTATCCGGTCCGTCTGAACCGACGGGGCGCCAGGGTGGTCCTGCCCGCCGACATCTCCCTGGAGCAGGCTAGAGGCTTGATGCTGAAGGCCCAGCAATACGACGGTATAAGCGAAATCAACGATCAGGGCGACATCGTTCTCACCCCGCAAGCCGCCGCCATGCTCGAACAGGAGCTGTCGGTGGACTGGTCGGTGGTGACGATCAAGGATGCTTATGACCAGGCCATGGAATTGCGGAGCAAATTCCGGCAGTGGCTGCAGCGCAACGGTGTGAATTTGCCCCAATAGCGATTCGTATTTCCTGCAATCGGATTAAATCGCACCCATTTGACAAAGAGATGAAGGTGATGTGCAGACTACGTCCGAAAAAGCGTCAATCCGATACCCGGGCGCGGTTGGCGGGGCAGCCGCTGTGGCGGCAGTGTTTACACAAATACAGTTGAAAAAGGGCCAGTTTCTGCCAGAGTGGAAATGCGTCCACGAAGTGATCGTTCTTTGGATTCATTCGTTGATTCCTTCATACCTTGACAAACAAGTTGAGGAGCAGGCACGGACATTCCGGTGAAATTGAGAACCGAGTATCGGGCAATGGACACCATGCGCGGATCAACTGTCAGAAAGCGCTCACCGGCATCTCCACCACCTCGCGCTCAGTCCGCAGACAGGTTTCAAGAGTCGCATGGGTATGCGGCAGGGTCAGGTCCACATAATAGGCGGCCTGGTGCGCTTTGCCCCTGTAAAAATCGTTTTTGCACCCTTTTCGGCGGGCCCTGTCCAGGGCAACGACGGCCATATCCAACAGACGCCAGGCCATGGTCACCTCCCCGAAGGCCATGAGGGCAGGATAGGTGGCGGCCGCCCACAGAAGCGGGTCTTTTTCCTTAAGATCCAGCATTGCCGCGGCAGTCTCCCAAATTTTTTTCGATGTGTCCGCCAGCATCCTGACGCGATTCCCGAACGTCTCGTTCTGCACATGTCGATCGCAGAACCCTTCGATCTCCCGGCGAAAGGCCGCCAGGCAGGCGCCGTTGCGGATTTTCATCTTGCGCCCCATCAGATCCATGGACTGGATGCCGTTGGTACCCTCGTAAAGGGACATGATCTTGACGTCCCGGAGGTATCTTTCGATCGCGTAATCCCGGCAGTATCCATAGCCCCCGAGGCACTGCATGGCCGTTTCGCACACCTTGAACCCCATGTCCGAACAGTAGGCTTTGATAATCGGCGTCATGAAATCCACCAGATTCTCGTAGTGGGTGCGACGCTCACCCGGCGGCAGTTCGCAGGCCAGGTCGGACCAGTAGGCACCCGTGTAAATCATCGAGCGCATGCCGTCCACAGCCGCTTTCATCCACAACAGCATCCTGCGCACATCCGGGTGGTCGATAATGGGGACCGCTCCCTTTTTCCGCCGGGCAAGGTCCGATCCCTGACACCGCTTTTTTGCATATGCCAGGGCGTTCAGATAGGCGCAGCTTGCCATGGTCATACCACTTACGCCTGTATTCATGCGGGCTGAATTCATCATTTGAAACATGTGGGACAAACCTTGATCGGCTTTTCCGCACAAATAGCCGATGCATTCGTTTCGGCTGCCGAAATCAAGGGCTGCCGTGGGAGATCCGTGCAGGCCCATTTTATCCTCGATGCCGGTGCAGATCACATCGTTGGCCTGCCCCAGGCTGCCGTCCAGCTCGACGCGTATCTTGGGAACAATAAAAAGGGAAATGCCTTTGGCGCCCGCCGGCGCACCATCGATACGCGCCAGCACGAGGTGAATGATGTTGTCGGCGATGTCATGGTCTCCCCAGGAGATGAACAGCTTGCCGCCCCTGATCTTGAAACGGCCGTTTTCCGGGAAAGCCGTGGTTTCCAGTGCGGCCATGTTGGAACCGGCATTGGGTTCGGTCAGGCACATGGTGCCGGACCAGGTGCCGGAATACATTTTGGGGACAAAACGCATTTTCTGCGCCTCGCTGCCGAAGCTCTCGATCAGATGGGCCGCCCCGTGCGTCAGACTGGGCGCCATGTTGAACGACTGGTAGGCGCCGTACATCAGATCGTTGACGACGATGCGCATCATGTGAGGAAACCCCTGTCCCCCGTATTCGGGGTCTCGGGACACGGCGATCCAGCCGTTTCGGCCGTAGGTCTGAAAGGCATCCTTCATCTCCGGTGCACAGACCACCCGTCCATTTTCCATGCGCGGAGGACAGGCCTCGCCGATTTCAGCCAATGGATCGACGACTCCCTTGGCGAAAGCGACGGCCTCGGCCACCAGAAGATCCAGTGCTTTTTCATTGAAATCCCGGTACCGTTGCAATTCACACAAGCTGCCGTAGTTGAGCTGGTCTTTGAGGATGAAAAAGATGTCTTTGCGGTTGACCTTGAAACTTCCCATGAACGCACCCCGCAGCCGTCTACTTGTTTCGATTCGATCCCTTTTCACGCGATGGACAGATCACCTTCGCCCAAAAAGGCAGATGCATATTTTTCCAGCAGCTTGGAAAAGGGGATGAGAGGGCATTTAGGGGACGTCCATTGGAATATTGGTTGATATGACGCCGCTGGCGCACTGCATCATATCATTGTCAGGGAAATCGAACGTTGCCGGATTTTCTATGATGACAATGACCGGGACATGTAATAGATAATCATTTGGCCTATTCAGATACGAGGCCATATTGCTTAATGGCAAATGCAAGAAACGCGTGCTTCAAGATCAGAGCGAAACATGCCTTCTTTGTGCATCGTGCACATTTGGCTGCACCTATATGCTTTTTGGGGTCATCTCCTTGCCGCAGCACATCAGGGGGACGCTACAGGCGTCCTCCGATCCTGAACTGCACGTGCAGGCTTTTTTGACTTCCAATTCAAGTCCGCAGGTATTGCAGAGATACAGATCACCTTCTTTCATGTCACAACAATTTGCCATGGGGAAACCTCCTTTGGTTATTATTCCGGGGCGATTGAATGCCCGAGTCAGTGCTTTTTTTGTTTCCTTTGACGTTTTTCGCAGTTTTTTCAGATTCCGTCAATACGGATTTTTACTTTGTCAATTCGGCCGGGATATGTTTTCCATAAAGACTCGGTGTCAACAATTAGGCTCTCCGTAGTTAGGGACGCCCCACATATTTA
>Ga0180434_10001912_pt1 | contig 28839 bp, 29 predicted proteins | sample SS_ome_7_FD_132453 | JGI IMG/M metagenome (GOLD analysis project Ga0180434, IMG submission 132453) | Hypersaline lake sediment archaeal communities from the Salton Sea, California, USA - SS_1_D_2 metaG | ecosystem: Environmental > Aquatic > Non-marine Saline and Alkaline > Hypersaline >... | reverse complement strand
CGTTTCATGTGACGACGCTTCTTGCAAACGGCACGCGCCAGGCAAGTTTACCCGCCGTTATTGGCGGGCCCGGCGTCTAAATGACGGCGCACTCACGAGGCGGCGCCGACGTAGGCCATCCGCAACTCGTACAGGTACCGGTCGAGCAGGCGTTTCTCCTCGTCCGTCAGGTTGCCGCGGGTCTTCTCCTCCAGCACGGCCAGCAGGTCGATGTTGTGCTTCGCGAGGTCGAGGTTCCGCAGCGGCCGGCCGGTCTGGGGGTCCTTTTCATTCGAGAGGAAGATGGCGGCTTGAGTGGCGAGGGTCTGGACGAGGGCGGCGAAGGACGGCGGCGGAAACCCACCGGGGCCCGCGGCGCCGGGCCGGGCTTCCGCGGCGCCGGGGCCCGGCGCTTGGCCGCCCTCCGCCGTCTCGCGTGCGAGGCGCTGCTTCTCGGCCTTGGCCTCGGCCTTCCAATCGGCGTCGACGTGGACCTTTCCCTGCTCGCCCTCCGCTCCACCGGCCCGTGGCTTTTCGTCCTTCCGGTCCTCGGGGGCCCGCTCCGGGTGCTCCTCGGGCGCGGGCGGGCTGGATTCGTCTGCCATGGCGGTTACCTCCTCGTGGGTTCGGTCTCGACGGGTCCGACGGCGCTGCGGCCGAGGGCGGCCGCCACCAGCCCCAGGTAGAACGGCGACGGCCTGAGCGGCCGACTCGTGAACTCCGGGTGCGACTGCGTCGCCACGAAATACGGATGGTCCGGCAGTTCCAGGATCTGCATGATGGGTTGCCCCGGCGCCTTGCCGGAGAAGACCATCCCGCCGGCCTCCAGGCGATCGATGTAGTCCGGGTTGACCTCGTACCGGTGGCGGAAGCGGAGCCGGGCCGTGGCGGCGCCCGGGAACATCCGGGCGGCCAGGGTGTCCGGCTCGAGGGCGACGTCGCGGCCGCCGAGCCGCATCGTGCCGCCCAGACCCTCCACCTCGTACTGCTCCGGCACGAGGCAGATGACCGGGTGCGGCGGGTCCTCGACCAGTTCCGCCGAGGCCGCCCCCCGAAGGCCGCAGACGTTCCGGGCGAACTCGACCACCGCCATCTGGAACCCGAAACACAGGCCCAGGTACGGGACGACCTGCTCGCGGACGTAGCGGATGCAGGCGATCTTGCCCTCGGCGCCGCGGACGCCGAAGCCGCCCGGCACGATGACGCCGTCGGTGCCGGCAAGGGCGTCGGAGGCGGTGGCGTCCGTCAGATCGGTCGTATCGACCCATCGGACGCGGGCCCTGGCCTCCAGATGGGCGGCGGCGTGCTCGAGGGCCTTCAGCAGGCTGGCGTAAGAGTCGCGGACGGCCGTGTACTTGCCGGTGACGGCAATGGTGACCTCGTGCCGCGGCCGGCGGAGGCGAGCGCAGAAGTCCTCCCACCGGCGGGAGGCCTCCTGCTCGGCACGCGGGTCGACGCGATCCACCAGGTTCAGCAGGTGCGTGACCTGGCGGTCGATCTGCTCGCGCTGCATGCGGCCGGGCAGGAGATAGATGGACGGTTCGTCATGCATCGAAAAGACGCGGGCCATCGGAACGGAGGTGTAGACGGCAAGTTTCTGGCGGACCTTGTCGGTGACGGGATTGGCGGCGCGGCAGGCGATGATGTGCGGCTGGATGCCGGCCTCCAGGAGCCGCTTGATGCCGAGTTGGGCGGCCTTGGACTTCTGCTCGCCCAGAATGGCGGGCTGCAGGATGAAGGTGAGGGCGACGAAGCAGACGTTGCCCTCGCCTTCCTCGTAGGCCAGTTCGCGCATGGCCTCGATGTAGTAGGCGTTCTCGAAGTCGCCCACCGTGCCGCCGATCTCCACGAACACGACGTCGGCACCGGTCTTGACGGCGAGGGTGCGGAGTTTGGCCTTCACCTCGCCGGTGACGTGTGGAAGCATCTGCACGTCTCGTCCCAGGTACTCGCCGCGGCGTTCGCGTTCCAGGACGGCGCCGAAGATCTGTCCGTTGGTGGCGAAGTGGTCGCGCGCCAGGTTCACGTCGAGCATCCGCTCGTACGTGCCCAGGTCCATGTCGCACTCCATGCCGTCGTCCAGCACGAAGACCTCGCCGTGGCGATACGGGTTGAGGGTGCCGGAATCGATGTTGAGGTAGCCTTCGAGTTTGATGGGCGCGACCCGCAGGCCCTTGTTCTGGAGCAGTTTGGCGAGGCTGGAGGCGAAGATGCCCTTGCCCAGGCCGCTCATCACCGTGCCGAAGACGACCACGTACTTCGTCCGGCCGGGCTGGTAGCCGTCCGGGACGGGCGTGTGGAACTCGGTCTCCTCTGTCTTCTCGGCAAGATGGCGGAAGAGGTCGGGGCCCGGCATGGGGAGCCTTTCAGGTGTCGGCGTCCGTGCGGCCGCGCCGGCGGCGGACGAAGTCGGCGTAATCCTGGGGCGTATCGATGCCGCCGGGATAGGCGTCGGTGACGAGGACGCGCATCTGCCGGCCGGCCTCCAGCCACCGGAGTTGTTCGAGCCGTTCGGTCCGCTCCAGCGGCGAGGGCGGCATCGCGGCGAACTCGCGGAGCGCCCCGGCCCGGTAGGCGTAGATGCCGAAATGCTTCAATTGCGGCGCTTGCCGGGAGCCCTCGCCGTCGCGGGCGTGCGGGACCGGGGCGCGCGAGAAGTAGAGCGCGTCGCCGCGGGCGTCCACAACCACCTTGACGGCGCCGGGATCCTCCCACTCGTCCTCGGCGAGCGGACCGGCCAGCGTGGCCGCCTCGATGGACGCATCCGCCTCCAACGCCTCGACCAGCGCGTCGAGCAGGCCGGGTTCGAGGTCCGGCTCGTCGCCCTGGAAGTTGATGACAAGGTCGGCTTCGGGAAACGCCTGGGCGGCTTCGGCCACGCGGTCCGTGCCGCACGGATGGTCCGCCCGGGTCATGACGCACCGGCCGCCGAAGCCTTCGACGGCCTGGCGGATGCGCTCGTCGTCGGTCGCCACGAGGACGGTATCGACGCGGCGGGCGGCGGCGGCCGCCTCGTACACGTGCTGGATGAGCGGCCGGCCGGTCTCGGAGGCGAGAGGCTTCCCGGGGAACCGTCTGGACCCGTATCGGGCGGGGATGATGCAGATGACGTTCATCCGTAGCGCGCCAGAGAGCCGTTCCGGGAATCGGTTTCAGGAGTTCGCCCTACGGGCGCGTCAGGGTAGCGACCCGCGGCGGGGAAGTCAAGGCAAAGGTGGGCGCGGACCGCAAGCGGGCCAGTGCTCGTCTCGCGTGTGCCACGGTTTGCTTGTCAAACCGTGCCTCTCGTCCGCAACACCGATTGACAAGCAATCGGTGGCACCCGGCGGCGCGCGGGCCGCTCCGCGCAGGGCGACCGGGACGGAACCTTCGCGGGGTGGGTCTCCCGACCCACCGCGCGGAACGCGGCGCCTGCGCGGCGGGTGCGGAGACCCGCCGCGCAGCAGGTCATCGTGCTACTCCGGGCACTTCTTCAGGCACATGAACCAGTCGAGAACCTGGACATCGTCGCCAGCCTCTTCGACGCGCTCCCGCGCCGTGCCGCAGGACCCGGGCGGCGGGACGATGACGTCGTCGCCGGGCTGCCAGTTGGCGGGGGTGGCCACCTGGTGGGCGTCGCTGGTCTGCATGGCCACCAGAATCCGCTTGACCTCCTCGACGTTCCGCCCGTTCGACAGCGGGTAGTACAGGATGCATCGGACGGTGGCCTCGGGGTCCATGATGAAGACGGCGCGGACGGCCTGGGTGTCGGACTCACCCGGCTGGATCATGCCGAACGCCTTGGCCACCTCCATCTTCAGGTCGCTGATGACCGGAAAGGTGACCTCCACGTTCTTCATGCCCTTATACTCGATGCGTTCCTGGATGGTCCTCAGCCAGGCGATGTGGCTGAAGGTGGAGTCGATGGAGAGGCCGATGAGTTCGCAGTTCAGTGCCCGGAACTCGTCCTGCATCGACGCGAAGGTCATGAACTCGGTGGTGCAGACGGGCGTGAAGTCCGCCGGATGGCTGAACAGAATCACCCACTTGCCCTTGTAATCGTCCGGGAAGGTGATGGGCCCCTGGGTGGTCTCAGCCTTGAAGGCGGGCGCCTTCTCGCCAATCAGCGGAAAGCGGTGGCCGGCGTCGTTGCACATGGCACGGTCCTTTCTCTGATAAAGAGGTATCGTGGCTGGCCGCCATCATGCCGGACGGCAGCCGGACACCCAGTATAGGTCTCCGGCCCTTCCGTCGGCAAGAGGCGTAGCGAATGCGTGGTGCCGCCACGGACGCAAACCGGCACGTGGCGCTGGACAGCCCGGCCGGACGACGCTATCCTCAAGCACGGACACCTGTACGGAAACCGTTTCCAAGGAGCCGACCATGCAGAAACCGCGAACCACCCGCCGCCGATTTCTCTCCCGCGCCGCCTCGGCCGCGGCCGTCAGCGTCGTCGCCCGCCACGTCGTGGCCGGGTCGAACCAGCCCTCGCCCAGCGAGAAACTCAACGTGGCCGGCATCGGCGTCGGCGGCATGGGGGCGGGGGACCTGCGGCACCTGGAGTCGCAGAACATCGTCGCCCTCTGCGACGTCGACCACCGCTACGCCGCCCGCACCTTCAAGCGGTATCCCAAGGCAAAGACCTACTCCGACTATCGCCGCATGCTGGACGAGGCGAAGACGATAGATGCCGTCGTCGTCGCCACGCCCGACCATACGCATGCGGATATCTCGATGGCCTGTATGAAGGCCGGCAAACACGTCTACTGCCAGAAGCCGCTGACCCACGACGTGCGGGAGGCCCGCCGGCTCGCCGAGACGGCCGCCGAAACCGGCGTCACCACGCAGATGGGCATCCAGGGCCACTCGAAGGACGGCTGCCGGCTCATCGTCGAGTGGATCCGGGCGGGGGGCATCGGCGAGGTCCGCACCGTCGACGCCTGGTGCAGCCTCTCGTACTACCCATGGGGACACGCCTCCTGGAGCAGCCCGTGGGCGGGCGGCCGCCGGCCGAAGGAGACACCGCCCGTCCCCGACACGCTCGACTGGGACCTGTGGATCGGCCCGGCCGCCATGCGCCCCTACCACCCGGCGTACCATCCGCGGGTGTGGCGGTGCTGGCTGGACTTCGGCTCCGGCATGATGGGCGACCGCGGCGCCCACACGCTCGACCCCGTCTTCTGGGCACTCGACCTGGGCGCGCCCGAGACCGTGGAGGCGACCTCCTGCGGCCAGACGCAGGAGAAGCACGCCCTAGCGGCCATGGTGACGTACCGCTTCCCTGCGCGCGGCAGCCTGCCGCCCGTCAAACTCACCTGGTACGAGGGCATCCGGGCGCCCCGCCCGCCCGAACTCGAAGACGGCCGAACCATGGGCGACCGCGAGGGCGGCGTCATCTTCCACGGGGCGAAGGGGAAACTGATGTGCGGCACGTTCGGCAACGGTCCGCGCCTGGTCCCCGAGAGTCGCATGAAGGACTTCAAACCCCCGGAGCCCACCCTGCCGCGAGTCCGCACCTCGCACGAGATGGAATGGGCCCAGGCTGCGAAGGCCGGCCGCCCCGCCGGTGCCCACTTCGGTTACGCCGGACCGCTGACCGAGATCTGCGTCCTGGGCAACGTGGCCAAGCGCGTGGACGGGCGCATCGCGTGGGACGCTAAGAACCTGAAGGTCACCAATCGGCGGGATGCCGATCGTTACGTCGCCACCCCCTACCGCAAAGGCTGGAGCCTGTAGCCCTATCACACTATTTTGCGCGGCGGGTCGGAGCCTGTCCCGAGCGGAGCCGAGGGGCACCCGCCGCGCCGAATGCGTCTTCAATCGTCCGGCGGCTCCTCGGCGGCGGACGGTGCAGCGTCGAGGTCGCGGACCTCGGCGCCCGGCGGGGAGCGGTACTGGAAGATGCGCGGGTTCGGCCGTTTCTCCGGCTTCACCTCCGTCAGGCGCAGGACCATGACCATCTCCCGCCCGTCGCCGTAGAACCGCGCCCGGTAGGCCGTCGCGAGCGCCGCCCCGCCCGGCCCGACGGGCCGGTAGCGGAGCAGTTCGGCCATCAGGAGCCGGCGGCCGGCCTCGTCGAAGAGGTCCACCCGCACGGGCCGCAGCATGGCCCGGTCGAACCAGACTCGCCGCCGCGGCGCCGGCGCCGCCGTCGACGGATACCGTTCCGTCAATACGTAGTGGCGGCGGTGGGCGACGAACTCGGCCGGGATGTTTGGATCCAGGTCGATGCGAAAGAGGCCGACGGCGACCATCAGGTCGGCCGGCGAGAGGATGAACCGCCGCTCGCCCTCCCCGCCGCGGCGGCCCGTCCAAACGGTGTTGACCTTCGGGCGAATCCACAGCCAGAACCGGTCGGCGTTCATCCCCACGGTGAACACGTCCTTGCCGAGCACCGCCCCGTGGACGAACAGGCGGTCGGGCTTGATGAGGAAGAGGTGGCCGGAGAGGTCGTGCTGCTCGCGCTCGGTGCCCTTCGAGTTTTTGGGGAAGTTGAGCCTCAGGTCGGCCCGCGCCCAGAGGTGCTGGATGCCCTCGGCCCAGGCGTTGTGGCGGGCGAGGACGTCGCCGGGCGGGAGGAGGTCGCCTTCTGCTCCGCCGGCCCGGGCGGGCAGAGCGGCAACCGCAACCGCTATCGCCCCCACCGCCACGGCCCGGAGCACCGGCTCAGTCATCGCTCGCCTCTCCGGATTCGGCACCGTCGTCGGCCGGCGCGCCGGCAGCGGGCTCATCCTCGCCGGCCTCGTCCTCGCCGACCTCGTCCCTGCCGACTTCATCCTCCCCGGCCTCGACGCGGTCCCACTGCTCGGGCATGTCGAGGATGTCGCCCAGGCGGTCGGTGACCGAGCGGATCTCGTCCTCCGAGAGAACGGGACACGCGACGATGTGCCGGCGCCGCGAGCCGGACTCGCGGAGCGTAAGTTCTTCGCCCCGTCTGCCCGCCACCCGCCGCGACGAGACCAGCCGCAGCCGTTTTTTGCGCATCAGCACCAGCGCCAAAACGTACCGGAAGCGGCGGGCCTCTTCCCGGTCGGCCTCGGCCAGGTGCTCGAACAACTGCATGAGGCGCCCCAGGTCCACCAGCCGCGGACCGGCCTGCCGGGCGGGCGGCGGCTCGGAGACACGCGTCTTCCAGAAACTGAAGTACGCGTCCCTGTCCGGCCTCCAGCAGTCCGGGCAGAAGTCGCGGCGGACGAACATCTCCTCGGCCTCCGGCCCCGCCTCGACGAGGGCCGAGTAGTACGCATCGCCCGCGGCAAACTCGCGGCCGCAGGAGTGGCACGTGCGGGTGGAGGCACCGATTTTGTAGTCGCGGTCGACGGGCATGGGCGTCAATTCGTTTCTCATCGCATTCAGCGCGGTGTATCTTCCGACCCACCGCGCTAAAACCCGGATGCCGCGAGGTGTATCTCCTGATGCACCGAGTGTTCTGCGCGGCGGGTCTCCCGACCCGCCGCCCGAGAAGTCCCATCGCCATCCTACTTACTCAACGTCTCGAAGACGATCTCGCGAGTCTCAGCGGCGAGTCGTTCGGCCTCGGCGAGGGCCGCATCGGTCTCGCGTCGGACGGCGGCGGCGGCGTCCGTGTCCCGGTAGCCGGCGAGGTTGACGGCTACGTTGACCCCGGCGGCCCGGACGGTGCCGAGGGCGAGTTCGGCCGCCACGCCGACGTCGCTGATGAGATTCGGGTTGGCGATGTCGGCGAGTCGACGGGCGACGGCCAGGACTTCGCGGGCGGCGTCCCGCACCCGGCCGACCACGTCGAGCGAAGCGCGGGTGGCCCGGCGGAGGGCCTGGCGGCGGGCCGACTTCTGGTCATCCGTTTCCTTCGGCATCTTCAGGGCCGCCATGATGCCTTGGTAGGCGTTCATATCTTCATGGGCCGATGCGATCAAGGCTTCACGGATCTCGGCCAGGCGGGCCAGGTGGGCGTTGATTTCCGGCTCCACGTCCTGGAACCGTTCCTTGCCGGCGGTGAACCCGGCGGCCATGGAGGCCATGGTGGTCGCCAGGGCCCCCGCGACGGCGGCGACGCTGCCCCCGCCGGGCGTCGGCCGGGCCGACGCCGCATCCTCCAGGTATCTTCCGAGCGATTCGTCGCGGTAGTCGACAGCCATGGATGCACCCTCCTTTCGGCGGATACGCCCACGGTATCAGCCGGGGGCGGGGAACGCAAACGTTTGGCGCATTCCGCGCGGTGGGTCTCCCGACCCACCGCGCCGAAAACGTCCGCGTTGACTGCGCGCGGCGGGCCAGGAGACCCGCCGCGCGAAACCACGAACAACGAGATTTCCTGCGAGCCCTCGGGGTACAGCGCTCCGCTCGCCCTCGCCTCCGGCGAGGACTCGGTCGAAATGACAGCGCGAGTTCCTGCGCTGCCTCATACAATTTCACTTGTTCCGAATGGCCTCGGCCGCCTCCGGGTCGCCGGTGACCACGACGATGATCGGCCGGGTCAGGTACTCGCGGGCGACGCGTTTCACGTCAGCGGGGCGGACCCGGCGGATGCGCTGGAGTTCCTCCCGCGCGAAGCCGTAGCCCAGGCCGAGGGCCTCGTCGAGGGCGGCCTCGAAGGCCCACCCGTGGACGGTCTCGCGGCCGAGTTCCTTCGCCGTGATGACCGTGGCCCGCGCCGGTCGCAACTGCTCCGGGGCATAGGTTTCCTTTCGCGCCCGGGCCATCGCCTTCTCGATGATGTCGACCACCTCGGGCACCTTCCCGGGCCGGCAGACGGCCATGGCGGCGAAGTACCCCGGCCTCAGACCCGCCAGCGACCAGGCGTGGACCTCGTAGACGAGGCCCTTGCCGCGGAGTTCCTCGTGCAGCCAGCCGCTCGGCATCCGGTACCCCGAGACGACGGTGTCGAGAAGGTCCAGGGCGAAGCGGTCGCGGACGTTGAAGATATCCGTGCCCGGATAGGCCACGTACACGATGGCCGAATCCTTCTGCGTGGGCTTGATGAAGACCTCGCGGCCGGCGGTCTTGCGGGGCGGCACGTCGCGGGGGAACGTCAGGTCCGGCCGGGCGGGCAGGTCCTTGAAGGCCTCGGCCGCGTGCCGGGCGTCGCCGGGCAGGTCGATGCCGCCGAAGACCGCCACCACCAGGTTGCTCGCCGAGACGTACTTCCGGTGCCAGGCCACCAGGTCCTTGCGCGCGAGGTCGCGGATGACGTCCTTCTGGCCGAGGGCCGGGAAACGGTACGGCGAGTCCGTGAAGAACGTGCGGTTGAAGTAGAGGCTCGCCTCGCCGTGGGGCGTGTCGGCGAGGTGGCCGAGTTGGGCGAGGGTCATCGCCCGCAGCCGTTCCATCTGTATCTTCGGCACCGCGGGCCGGAGCAGGCACTCGGCGGCCAGGTCGAAGGTCTTGCGGAAATCGTCCGCCAGGCACCGGGCGGACAGGTAGAGGGTGTTCCGGCCGCTGGAGGCGGACATCTCGGCCCCCATCGCATCGAGGAGGCGGGCGATCTGCTCGGCCGAGCGGTCCTGCGTCCCCTTCAGGAGCATGCGGGCCAGGAATCGGCTGGTGCCGGCCGTCTCGGCCGACTCCACCGCCAGCCCGCCCCGCATGACCATCTGGATGCTGACCGTCGGATGGTCCGGAATGGGGCACAGGAGCAGTCGAACGCCGTTCGCGAGTGTACGGGCGCGGATCTTCGGCCGGCCATCGGCAGAGGGCGCGGGAGCGGCCTCGGCGGCGGGCGTTTCGGCATCAGCCTCAGTAGCGGCCTTTTCGGCGTCGGCCTTCGCACCGGACGTTTCGGCGGCGGCCTTCTCGTCACCCTTGGCCTCTTTGCCGCCGACAGCCTGCGCCTCGGGCACGATGCGGGCCACGCTGACACGCTCGGGGTCCAGGTACGTTTGAGCGACGCGGCGGACGTCCTCGGCCGTCACGGCCTGGATGTGGCGGACGTAGCGGTCCGAGAAATCGGGGTCGCCGACGAGCAGGGCGTTCAGGCCGAGGTCCTCGGCGATATCCTCGCACCGCTGGAGGCCGAAGACGTGCTCGGCGATCTTCTGCCGCTTGGCCCGGGCCAGTTCGTCCTCGGAGGGCAGGTCCCGGCGGGCCCGCTCCAGGTGCGCCAGGACGGCCCTCCGGGCGGCGTCGGCCTTCTCGGGTTCGCACTCCAGGATGACGGCGAAGCGGCCGCCGTCATACCCGGCCGGGGTGTAACTGGCCACCGAGATCGACTGGACCAGCCCCCGCCGGTCCCGCAGGTCCGAGACGAGGCGCGAAGCCCGCCCCTCGCCCAGGATAAACGCCAGGATGTCCAGCGGATACAGGTCCGGATGCGTCAGGCGGACCGTGGGAAACTCGATGATGCTGCGGACGCTCTCGACGTCCATGCCGACCTCGGCCTCCCGTGGGCCGGTCGGCTCGCGGCGGTCGGGCAGGACCGTGGGCTCGAAGGGGCGACGTTTCCAGTCGCCGAACGTCCTTCGGACGGTCGCCAGGACCGCCTCGGCGTCGAAGTCGCCCACCGCCACGGCCACGGCGTTGTCCGGCACGAACGTCTCGCGATAGAACGTCAGGAGGTCGTCGCGCGCCAGGCCGCGGAAGGCGTCCAGATGCCCCAGCACCGGGTGCCGGGCCGGGTGGTGCGAGAAGAACGTCTCGTCGGCCAGGTACCAGAGTCGGTGTCGGGGGTCGGCCCGAGCCCGCTCGATTTCGCGCTGGATGACCTTGCGTTCGCGGTCGAACGCCTCCCGGGGGAGTTTGGCGCCCGTGACGTAATCGCCGATCACCTCGATGAGCGTGCCGATGTGCTCGCCCGCCACCTGCCCGTGGAAGCACTGGAACTGCTTGGAGGTATGGGCATTCGTCTGAGCGCCGACGGCCTGGAGGGCCTGGCGGATGTCCGCCTCCGTCCGCTCGGCGGTGGCCCCGCCCGAAACGAGGTGTTCCAGAAAGTGCGAGATGCCGGCCCCCATGTACCGGCCCTCGTTCAGGCTGCCGGTGCCGACGTACACGCGGAAGGCGGCCATGCCGCCCAGGTGCCGCTCCCGCACGATCACCCGCAGGCCGTTGGCGAGCCGGGTGACGGTCTCCCTCTCGGCGGTGGCGTCGCGCGTTCCGGCGGACGGGGCGGCGGAGGGCGCATCGGAGGGGGCGGCCGGCGCCTCCGCATCGGACGGGGCTGGCGTCTCGGCGATGCCGCCGGCTGCCTCCTCCGTGCCGCCGGCCAGACCGAACCAGTCCCACGAATGTGTCTTCTCGCAGCCGGCCGCGGCCGGGAGGACCAACGCAATTCCAAGCAAGAGAACGAGATACGTTTGACGGGCCATCAGTCGCCTTTCATTGGTCGGAGGCATTGATGCGCGGCGGGTACGGAGATTTACCCGCCGGAGGCGGGCCCGCCGCGCAAAAGGCAGCACCCTGCCTCGACCGATTCTACGCGCCGGGGCCCGCCAAATCGAGGACCACCCGCGTCATGACCTCGGCGAAGCGGGCGAGATCGTCGGTGCCGATCCATTCCTCCGCCATGTGCTCGACGCCCTCGGGCCCGCAGGAGAACCCGACGGCCGGGATGCCCCGGAGGATGAGGAACTTCGCGACGGTCGCCCCGGCCTGGCCGAAGCACTCCGGCCGGATGCCCGTCACGGCCTCGGTGTGCCGCTCGACGGCCTCGACCAGGCCGCCCTCGTCCGGGACGAGGGTGGGCGGCTGGTCGGCCAGGACCTCCAGGTCCATCGTCACGCCATCGGCGGCGCGGGCGACGTCCCCCAGTTCCGCCCGCAGGTGGGCCTGGAGGTCGGCCCCGTCCGTGCCCGGCAGGTAGCGGAGATCGACCTGGGCCTCGCACCGGCCCGGCACCATGTTAGGCACCGTGCCGGCGTGGATGGACCCCACGTTGAGCGTGGGCGGGGTGAAGAGGTCGGCCGCAGGGCCGGCCTCGGGCATCGGCGGCCGCCAGTCGCGAATGCGCTGGAGAAAATCGACCATCGGCCAGAGGGCGCTCGCTCCCTGCTCCGGCACCGAGCCGTGCGCCTGCCGGCCCTCGGCCCGGACCTTGACGAACAGCGCCCCCTTCTCGCCGACGTCAATCCGGCGCATCTCGTACCCGGCGTCGGGGACGACGGCGAGGTCGGCCTCCAGGCCGCATTCGTCCAGCAGGTAGATCATGCCGAGGGCCGAGCCGGCCTCCTCGTCGGCGCAGCCGGCCAGGATGACCTCGCCCCCGAGGTCCGCCTCGTGGGCCTTCAGGTACTCGGCGGCGAGCATCATGCCCGCCAGGGGGCCCTTGTTGTCCTTGGCGCCGCGGCCATAGATGCGGCCGTCGCGCTCGACGGGTTCGAACGGGTCCGTCGCCCACCCGTCGCCGGCAGGGACGACGTCGAAGTGGCACGGGACGAGGAGGCGCGGCCGGCCGGCGCCGAGGCGGGCGACGACGTTCGTCCGGCCGGGTTCCTTCTCGAACGTCTCGTACGGGATGCCGCGGGCGTCGCAGAAATCGGTCAGGACGGCGGCCGCCCGGTGCTCCTCGCCCGGTGGGTTGACGGTGCGGGCGCGGATGAGGTCGCACAAATAACGCACGAGGTCATCGCGATGGGACGCGACGAAGGCGTGGACGGCGTCAGGGGGTGTGGCGCTTGGCATGGGGCGATGTCACCTGGGCAAGGCGTATTGGCCTACGATATTGGTATCTGAGCGGCGGATCTCCGTATCCGCCGTGCAAACAATACTCTATGCAGGGCGCGGCGGGTGCGCAGACCCACCGCGCGTCACGTGGTCCGTGTTATCGAGCCGCGGCCGGGGCGGGCCGACGGTCAGGCCTCGCCCTCGGCGTCCTCGTCCCGTTGGGCCTGGGCCTCGTCCACCTCCTGCTGGTAGGCGAGGATGCGTTCCAGTTCGTTCTGGAGGTGGCGGACGCGGAGCAGGCTCCGGACGCGGGTCAGCAGTTCCCACCGGTTGACGGGCTTGGAGATGAAGTCGTCGGTGCCGGCCTCGACGGCCCGCTCGATGTCGCCCTCCTCCTTCAGGGCGGTGACCATGCAGATGGGAATGGACGCCGTCCGGGGATCCTCCTTCAACCGCTTGCAGATTTCGTAGCCCGAGACCTTAGGCATCATGATATCGAGAAGGATGAGATCTGGCGGCTCTGCCGCGACCTTCTCCAGCGTCTCCTGGCCGTCGTAGGCGGGGACGGTCCGGCAGCCGAGGTCGTCCAGGTACGCCTGGAGGAGTTCGACGTTCTGCTCGGTGTCGTCGGCCACCAGGATGGTGGACCGGCGGACCTCTTCGTCGAAATCGGTCGTCATGGCGGGTCTCCCCACGATGTGACTGCGACCTTCGCGCAGCGGTCTTCCCAGACCGCCGCGAACGGCTGTGCGCGGTGGGTCTCCGTACCCGCCGCGCCGGGACCATCCATACCTCGTGTGCGCGTCGGGTACGGAGACCCGCCGCGCCCACCCTCGGCCACGCCGACGGGCGCGTCCTACTCGCCCTTGGCCAGGCGGAGGCGCTGGAGCAGGGTCTGCGTCCGCCGGGGCAGTTCGTCGTCGCCCACCAGGGCCAGGGCCCGCAGATGGCTGGCCAGCCGGTCCAGGCCGGCCCGGTCCTGGACCTCGTACCAGTAGGGCACGAGGCCGAGGATCAGGCCGAAGGCGTCGACCCGTTCGACGAGGGCGTCGAAGAGGCCGTCCGCGTCCCAGTCGAGTCCCATGAACAGTTCCGGCCGCTCCAGGCTCATCCCGACCAGGTACACGCCGCCGGCGGTCGTGGGGCCGAGGACCACGTCGTCGATGAGCAGGCGGTCGAAGGCGTCGATGACGAATCCGCCCGGCACGGTGGGACAATCCGAGAGAAGGACGACGACCCGCTGGTATCCCCGCTGCCAGGCGCGCTCGAAGATGGCCGCCAGCGCGCTGCCCGTGCTCGACCCCTCCTGCAACATCAGCCGCCAGTGCCGGGAAGCCAGCAGGCTGACGGCCTTGCGGGCGCCGCGCGGGGCGTAGGCGAGAACCCGCTCCGACACCGATAACCGGGCGAACCGCTCGCACAGGTCCATGATGAAACTACGGTACAACTTCGCCGCCGACGGCGCACCGAGCACCTCGGCCAAGCCGGGCTTGACCCGGCCGGGCACCGGTTTCCTCGCCAGCATGGCGAACAGCGCGGACATCGCGACCACCTCGACAGCGAAGCGTGCGGCCTCGGGTCCGGGGCTTCGCGTTCACCGGTGTCCTCGTGCGTCTCTGAAGGTTCGCTCGCCTCGCCGGTGATTATAGAAGACCGGCGCGCAGGCTGTCCATGAAAAACGGCCGCGCCGCCACGGCATCCGGCGGGTCCGTCAGGACTCGGTTTCGTACGGCCACATGGCGATGCCGCCGTCCATGACGCGGACGTCCTCGAAGCCGGCGTTTCGCAGGATGAGGGCGGCCTCGTAGCCGCGGAGCGATATCTTGCAGAACGTCACAATCGGTTTCTCGCGCGGGATTTCGTCGAGGCGCCCGCGAAGCGCGCCCAGCGGAATGAGCGTGGAGCCGGGCAGGCGAACCTGTTCGTATTCGCCGGGGCTGCGCACGTCGAGGAACAGGAAGTCCTGCCCCTCGTCCAGCATCCGCTTGACCTCCATCGGCGCCACGCCGACCATGTGCCCGTCGAGTTTATTCCGTGCGACGTTGGCGGCCGTGATGATATTGTCCATGGCCGGGGCATAGGGCGGGGCGTAGGACAGGTCCGCGTTCGCCACCTGGTCGACCGTCATGCCTGCGGTGATGGCCATGGCGGCCACGTCGATCCGCTTCGCCCCCTCGCCGGGGCCGGTGGCCTGGGCCCCGAGGAGCCGGCGGTTTCCGGCGTCGACGAGGAGTTTCAGGAACAGGGGCTTGGCCTCCGGCATGAAGTGGGCCTTGTCCGGCCCGGGCGCCAGGGCCGTGACAATCTCATAGCCGTGGTCCCGGGCCGCCTTCTCCGTCAGGCCGGTCCGGGCCACGCTGTAATCGAACACCTTGCACACGGTACTGCCGACGATGCCGGGGAACCGTTCGTCTCCGCCGCAGAGGTTGACGGCGGCGACGCGGCCCTGCTTGTTGGCGGTGGAGCCGAGGGGCACGTACGTCGGCTTCCCCGTGAGCAGGTCGCGCATCTCGACGCAGTCGCCGGCCGCGTAGATGTCCGGGTCCGAGGTCTGGAGGTGAGCGTTTACCCGGAGGCCACCCGTCTCGCCGACCTGGAGGCCCGCCTCTTTGGCCAGGGCCACGTTCGGCCGGACGCCGATGGCCAGAATGACCATGTCCGCCGGGAACGCGCCGCCGTCGGTCACCACGCGCTCCACACGTCCGCCGCCTTCGATGGCCGTCACCTTCGTGCCGCTCAGGACCCGGACGCCGTGACTCTCCAGGTGCCGTTCCACGAGGCGAGCCACCTCCCAGTCGAGCATATTGAGAATCTGGGGCAGCATTTCGACGATGGTGACGCGGCAACCGTGCTCGGCCAGGGCCTCAGTGGCCTCGACGCCGATAAGTCCGCCGCCGACGATCACCACGTCCCGGGCCTTGGGCTCGGCCAGAGCGCGGCGGATGCCCTCGGCGTCGTGCACGCCGTGAAGCGTGAACACGTTGTCCAACTCTACGCCGGGAATGGGCGGGACGACGGGCGCGGCGCCGGTGGCGAGGACGAGTTTGTCGTAGTTCAGCCAGGAGTCCTCGCCGGTGCGGAGGTCGCGAACGCAAACCCGTTTCTGCTCGGGATCGACCTGGACCGCCTCCGTGCGGTTCATGGCCCGGAAGTTCTTGACGTGCCGGAAGAACACCGGGTCGCGCACCACGCCGATGGGCGTGCACATCAGTTCCTTCTGCTCCTTGACCACGCCGGAGACGTAGTACGGCAGGCCACACCCGGCATAGGAAAAGAACTCGCCCTTCTCGACGATGGTGACGTCGGCGTCCGGACACAAGCGGACGACCTTGGAGGCGACCTTCGGCCCCGCCGCCACACCGCCCACGATGACGACCCGAAAAGCATCAGACATGGAACATCCTCCTTTCGCGACTGGCTGTCGTTCGTCGTCTTTCAGGGTGCGAGGCAGGCGCGGAGATCGCCGGCCAGCCGGGCCGCGTCCCGGAGCGCCTCCTCGTCGTCGCGGATCTCGGCCTCGTGAAAGGCGTAGCCGAAGACGCCCGGCAGGCGGGTGAGCCCGAGCCGGGCCAGGAAGTCTTCCATCGCATAGACGGCCGCTCCGGGCTTCCGCCGACCGACGACGATGCCGGCCCCGACCCTGCCGGCCAGTTGGCCTTTCCGAAAGGGCCAGGAGCGCTCCATAAAGACCCGCATGCGGCTCGAGAGACCGCCCATGTAGACGGGGCTCGCCAGGACGAGGGCATCGGCCGCCCGGAGTTTCGGGGACAGGGCCTGCATGCCGTCGTCGAGGATGCAGGAGCCTTCCGCTTCACAGCGGTGACAGGCCTCGCACGGTTCGATCCGGTAATCTTTCAGGTAGAGGGTCTCCGTCTCGACGAAGTCCGGCAGGGGAGCGAGGGTCCGCTGGAGAAGGATCGCCGTGTTCCCGTCCCTGCGCGGAGAGCCAACGATGCCGAGGACCTTCGCCACGCCGGGTCACTCCGGTAAACGGATCGCCTCGTTGGGACACTCGTCCATGCACATCCCGCATTCAGTACACGCCTGCTCGTCCACGACGGCCACATCGCTGTCCAGGTGGATGGCCTCCACGGGACACACCTCGACGCACACGCCGCACCCGGTGCACTTCTCGGAGTCCACAATCGCTGCCATGACACACCCTTTCCTGTTGCGGGAACCCAATACCCTATCCGAAAACGCATACCCAGCCGGCCGAGGATACCTCCGTGGGACATCACCCGTCCCTGCGGAACGTCAGAATACGCCCTTCGGTGATGCCGTCGTCGTGGACGACCGGCCCGTGGTACTCATCCGCCTGTTCGAAGCCGAGGCGTCTCGTCGGCGCGATGACGTCTCTGGCAATCTGCCGGTCCGTCATGTGGCGGGGAAACACCGACAGCCGACCGCCCGGCCGGACCACGCGGGCGGCCTCCGCCACCAGCGCCGCCCGCTGCTCCGGCGAAAAGTAATGGTCGTGCAGCATGTCGTAGAGGAGGACACCGTCCACGGACCCGTCCGCGAGCGGCAGGGCCGGCTCGCCCGAGGCGAACAGCGTCCGGACGTTCTCGAGCCCCACCCGTCGAACCCGTTCGGCCAGCCTTCCGAGCGCTTCGGTGTCCCGGTCGAGCGCGAGGACCTCTCCCGCCGGCCCCACGAGGCGGGCGAGCGGGATCGTGTAGTTCCCGTGCCCGCAGCCGAAGTCCAGGCATCGCTGGCCGGCCCGAAGCCCCGCGGCGGCCAGGACGTCTTCGGCGGTCGCAAACAGCCTCTCGAGATCGGAAACGGTCTCCATCGTTCCTGCGGGTGCCTCCCGTTTCCCTCCGGTCCCGGCCGCGCTCAGTTGGCCGCCCGATCCTGCGGCGTCCCCGTGGAACGGATGGCGTCATCCAGGCCGGCCGCGATGTCGTCGCCCAGAGCCCCGATGGCCGCCAGCGTCTGCTCGACGACCTTCTTCTCCTTGTTGAAGTGGCGTCCGATGCGTTCCATGAAGTCGCGGCGTTCTTCCGGCGTGTCGAAGTGGTCGAGCAGCCCGCGGACCCACTGGAGGTTCGCCATCACCTCCTGGGGGATCCGCTCGCTGTCGTGGCGGACGGCCTCCACGGGACAGACGTCGTGGCATCGGCCGCAGCGGATGCACTCGGCGTCGTGAATCTCGGCCAGGTTCCGCTCGTCGAGCACGATCGCCCCGACCGGGCACTCATCAACGCACGTTCCACAGGACGTACACATCTCCTGATCCACCCACGGCATCCGGCACGCTCCTTTCCAGTGTGTTAGGTCGCGGCGGCGGGGCCGGTCCCGGCCTTCAGGTCCAGCGTGATGCGGACCGGACAGGCGAGCGCCGTCGAGACGGGACAGTATTTCTCGAGTTTCTCTTTCAGCCGGAGGCCCGACGCCCGCCGGTGCGTCTCCTCGTCCGGCAGCGTGGCCCGGATGTTTACTTCCATGGCCGTAAACCGCAGCCCCTGCGGCGTCTTTTCCACGCGGCCGGTCGCGGTGCTGGCGTAGGTTTCGAGCGGCACGTCGAACCGGTCGGCGAAGTAGAGGAAGGTGCTCATGAGGCACCCGCCGACCGAGGCGACGAAGAGTTCCTCGGCGGACCACACGCCCTCCGGGCCGCCGAACGCCGGCGGCGTGGCCACCGGCAGCGGCGGAGTCTCCCGGGCCGACAGCCGGCCGCGACGCCCCTCTTCCCATTCCAGAGTCACCGTGAAGTCGGGCACGGTCGTTCACTCCTCGGGATTGGTACGACAACGCTACGTCAGGATTCCGCGCGGCGGGTCTCCGCACCCGCCGCGCCACCACGCGAACTGAAAACCCTCTAGCCCAGCGGACACGTGCCCGTGGGGCAACTGTCGCCGCCGCTCGAGGACGTCTCCCCGCCGTGGGCGGCAAAGGCCGACAGCAGCCGCTCCGTCTTGGCCGACCCGCACTTCTCGCACGGGTGCGGTTTCCGGGCGCCCGATTTCTCCAGGAACGTCGTCACGTGCCCGCACTGTTTGCAGCGATACTCGAACAGCGGCATATCCGACCTCCTTTCCTCAAAAGCCTTCGACTATCCCTCTCCGGCCGCCCGCCGCGCGGCCGCCGCCAACAGACCGTAGAAACGGTCCAGCGAGACCGTGGCGGCTTCCACCGGCAGGCCCATCCAGTCGGAGATTTCCAGCAGGCGTTCCGGCTCGGCCGAGGCAAACGCCTCGAAGAACCCGATGCCGTCCAGCACCACCGCCGTCTCGTGCCGCGGGAACGTCTCGTTCGCCTTGGCCGCGTCCCAATCCTTGAAGATGGCATCCCAGTACTTGATCCACCCCGGCGTGAGCCAGTAGACCCGCTTGGCGCCCGCCAGGCGCTGCCGCTGGTCCTCGTCGGCAAGCATGTCCACGCAGTGAGCGGCGTCGACGCGGACGGCCGACGGGTCGACCTCGCGAATGATCGCCCCGGTGTCCCGGGTGGGGTCGTGCGCATCCAGGTAGCACCGCTCGCCGTAGACCACGACGGTGCGGCCGGGGTCGGAGGCGGCCCGCTCCAGTTGCCGGCTCAGTTGGGCCTGGAGTTTCGCCTGCCATTCGTGCAGCCCGGGGCCCGTGTACAGAATGCGACGGGCATCCAGCCGGCCGTCCCCGGCGAGCGCCGTCAGTTCCGGCCGCAGCGTGCCGCACGCCACCATGGTCGTGTCGCGGAACGAAAACGGGCGGTCGTGGGGCGGCTGCTCCGTCATGGTGCTTCTGCTCCGACGCCGCGAGCATGCGAATTCGAGGGTTCTTCATATAAAAGCGAGGCAAAGCCTGCGTCGGGGGCAACGCCGGCGCGGGCCGGTTCCACCTCGATGGCCTCATGCTGCGGATCCTGAAACAGCGTGGAGGCGGCTCCGCGTCGGTGCAGCCCGGCCTGGCGGGCGAGCCGGTCGAGTTCCTCCGGCGAGAAAAACCGCGCCGCGGCGTAGAACGAGTGCCCCGCCTTGGCCTTGGCCCGGTAGAACCTTCCCCACGGGCTCCCGGCCGGCACGATACCGAGGACCATCCCGCCTCCCTTCCGAAGAACGCGCCGGGCCTCTCGAAACAAACCCGCGGGATCCTGCGAAAAACAGATCGTCACGACGATAAAGACCGCCCCGAACGAGGCGTCGGCGAACGGCAGCGCCTCGCCGAGGGCCCCGGCGACCGGCACGCTCCGCGCGGCGGCATACCTCAAGACCCGCGCCGCCGGATCGACGCCCACGTCGACGCCCAGAGCCCGGGCGAACCGGCCGGTCCCCACGCCCACCTCCAGCCAGGGGCGGGGCAGGCCCAGGCTGACGCGCCGCAGGCACTGGGCCTCCGACTCAAACAAGGCCCAGCCCCGGGCCGTGTCGAACCAGGCCTCGTACCGCTCGGCGTAGCGCTGGAAGACGGCCACGCCGGGGTCGTCAGCAGTCCTCTTGTAGTCCGCTTGCGTTGCGTTCACTCCTGGGAACTCCGGGGGCGCGGATCGCCGGATGCCACGGTTTGCTTGTCAAACCATGCGCCGGTCCGGGAATCACGGATTGCGAGCAATCCGTGGCACCCTGCGAATGCCGAAGGCTGCGACCTTGATTTTTCCGGGTTTAGCCTGGGCCGGGGCCGGCGGAAGATTTCGCCTTTTGCCGCCTCGCCCCGGTGTGCCTGTCGGCGGGGGCGATGGGGACCTCCCGCTCCAGGAGGTCGAATAGGCCCCGCACCAGGTCGGGCCTCGCCAGGTAGTAGCACCGGGAGACGCCTTCGCGGTAAAAGCCGACCAGGCCGCTGTCCCGCAAGGCCATCAGGTGCTGGCTGACATTGGGCTGGAGCCGGTCCAACAACTCCGTCATGTCGTTGACGCATCGAGTCTGCTGGAGGAGTTCGGCCAGGATCATCAGCCGCGTCGGATGGCCGAAGACCTTCAACAGCCCGGCCCACGCATGCGCCTGATCCTCTTGCATCGGTTCATCCTCTCCCCCCAAGGACAACGGCCCGGATGGCTATATTCACAGGCCCGAATATAGTATGCGCATTCCGGCCCGTGGTCAAGACTATTTCTACAAGGTGGGGATGGCTGGAACCCCGATGGCGTGGCGGCCGCAAACGCCAGCCCGGCCGGCGTATCTCCCCCTCGCTCAGCAACCAGGGTACCGGGTTTGCAGCCCCGGCAGGTCGAACCGCGCCCGTTCCGTCCGGCACCGGGCGGGGAGGGATTTGCCGGCCCGGCCCGCCCCCTGGCCGGCGACGGCCGGCCGGCACGCCGCCCTCATGTCGCAACGTTCAGCCGCGGTTCAAGACGGCCGGTCCCGTTCGTGTTGATGATCGTAGATATGATCGTCCACCTCGTGAACGTGCTCGCGGAAATGGCCGGAATCGTCCAGGTGACGGTGCAGCCGCTTCCCGTGCAGCGTCGGCACCACGACGGTGGCGCCGGCGACGTTCCCGATGGTCACGTCGATGTGGAACGCTTCGCGAATGACCTCGGGGGTAAGGATGTCCTTCCCGCCCGCCGCGAGGACCCGGCCCTGCTTGAGGAGGATGAACCGGTCGGCAAACCGCAGCGCGTGGTTCAGATTGTGCGTGACCACGAGCGTGGTCATGCGGAGGTCGCGGGTGACGGCGTGGAGCAGGCTCATCACCTCCATCTGGTTGACGGGGTCCAGGTGATTGATAGGTTCATCCAGCAGCAGGGCCTTCGGTTCCTGGGCCAGGGCGCGGGCGAGGACGACCTTCTGCAACTCGCCGCCGCTCAGTTCGGCGGCCGGCCGCATCGCCAGGTCCTCCAGGTGGACCAGGCGGAGCAGTTCCTCGACCCTTTCCAGGTCCGCCGCATCGGTCTGCCCGCCGTCGCGGGCCTTCCGGCCGAGCAGCACCGCCTCGAACACGGTGCAGTGGGCGGCCTCCTGGCGCTGCGGCATGTAGCCGAAGTGGCGGGCGATCTCCCGTCCGCTCATGGCCGCCACGTCGGCCCCGTCGATCGTGACCGTGCCCATCCGGGACCGCAGCAGCCGGTTGACGTTCTTCAGCAAGGTGGTTTTGCCGGACCCGTTCTCCCCCAGGATGGCCGCCAGGCAGCCCGCCGGAAGTTCCAGCGTCACCCCGCGCAGGACGTCGCCGCCACGGTAGGAGAAATGAAGGTTGTCAATCTTAAGAATCATGATTTCAGATTTCTATGCGTCATCAGCAGGTACAGGAACACCGGCCCGCCCGCGAACGAGGTCAGAATGCCCACCGGCAGGACGACCGGCGCCATGACCGTCCGGGCCAGCAGGTCCGACACCAGCAGCAGGAGCCCCCCGGCCAGGGCCGCGTACGGGAACAGAAACCGGTGATCCTCCCCGATGACCATCCGCACCAGGTGCGGCGCAATCAGGCCGACGAACCCGATGATGCCCATGAACGCCGTCGTCACCGACGCCACCAGGGCGGCAAGGACCAGGGCCGACAGCCGCAGGGACGAGACGCGGACGCCCAGGCTCTTGGCGGTATCGTCCCCCCAGACCATCGCGTTGAAGTGCCACGCCCGCCAGAGCACGTACGCCGCCGTCGGCAGCAGGACGAGGGCGATGACCGCCAGTTCGGGCCACTGCGCCTTCTTCAGGTCGCCGAACGTCCAGAACACGGCCGACGCCACCTCGATATCCGAGGCGAAGTACTGAAGCAGCATGGTGGCCGAGCCGAAGAACGCGCTCAGCGCCACGCCGGCCAGGATGAGCGCGGCCGGCGAAAGGTCCCGAAGCGTCGAGAGAAGCACCAGCGCCGTCACCGTCACGAGCGAGCCCCCGAACGCGCACGCCACGACCAGGTACGGCGAGGACGCGGCCTCCGGGGCGGCGTCGGCGACGACGGCGGTGCCCGCGCCCAGGGCGACGATGGCGAACGTCGCGCCGAACACCGCCCCCTGCGAAATGCCGAGCGTAAACGGCGAGGCCAGCGGGTTTCGCAGCACGTTCTGCATCGCCACGCCCGCCAGGCCGAGACACGCCCCCGCCAACACCGCCGCCGCCACCTGCGGCAGCCGGATGCTCCAGAACACGTGCTGCGTGGAGGCGTCGGCCCGGCCCAGGAGGGCGCCGGCCATCGCGCGGAAGCCGAGTGGATACGCCCCCGTCCGCAGAGAGGCGGCCGCGGCAGCGAGGCTCAACCCGACGAGCACGGCGCCGGCCAGGTACTTCCCCCTCACGTGCCGGTCGTACTGCGTCTTCAGGTCGGCTCCGCGCATGTCACCTCCACTCGACCGGGCCGGTCTCGGGGATACGGACGGCCCGGCAGGCCGGTATCTCGCCCTCGGGCGTGACGGCGAGAAACGTTTCCATGATATCGCGCGCCTTGTCCTTCATGCGGACGTCGTCGAACCGCTCGGGATACAACGATTTGCCGATGAAGTACGCATTGAGCAGCGCCAGTTCCATGTTGGTATTGTAATAGTTGTATGGCAGGAGCGAGAACACTCTGCCGGCCTTGACGGCCTTCAGCAAGCGGTAGAAGCCCCTGTGGTCCTGCACGTCCTGATCCAGGATGGTCCGGCTTCCGAGGTCGACGAACAGAACGTCCGGATTCCAGACGAGAATCTGCTCCTTGTCGACGAAGAAGTGGCCCGTCCGGCGCAGGCCGTCGGCCAGGTTGCGTGCGCCAGCCATCCGGGCCGGCGGGTATCCGGCCTCGGTGCTGGTCAGGCCGTGGGTGCCCTTGAACGAGATGCCGCCGATATACACGGTGGGTTTCTCGTTCGTTGGTATATCGTGGGTCCGCGCGCGCAGGTCCCGCTCCAGGGAGGCGACGGCAGCGTTGAGTGAGGCGGCGCGTTCTTCCCGGCCGAGCACCTTGCCCAAGAGGGCCAGCGACCGCTGGGCCTCCTCCCGCCACACCCCCAACTCGCCGTACGAGAGGTACATCGCCGGCACGCCGGTCTTTGCCTGGAGGGTGTCGAGTTGGCCGGGATCGATGCCCACGCACACCAGGAGGTCGGGCCGACAGGTGAGAATCTTCTCCGGATCCGGCAGCGTGCCGGGGCCGCCGGCGCCCACCACGGGAAGGCTCAACACGTCCTCGCCCAGCGCGTGCGCGTACGGCCGGACGTAGAGGTCGCGCGCCATCCGCTTCTCGAAGTCCTCGATGCCGACGACCCGGTCCGTCGCCCCGAGATACACCACGAGCCGCAGCGCCCCCGGCCCGAGCGCGATGAGGCGTTTCACCTCGCCGGGAACGGCGACCTCCCGGCCCGCGAGGTCGGTGACCGTCCGCCCGGTCGTCTCTTCCGGAGGGGCGCAGCCGACGGCAGCCACGGCTGCCGCCGCCAGCGCGGTCCCGACCAGGATGGCCGACGACGACGCCATGCCATGCTTGCGTCCGTTCATGCGTATCCTCCGGCGCGAGTTATCCTTTCGGCGCCACGGTCCGGCAGCCCGCCGACGGGGCCGGGTCGGCGCCCGTCACTCTTCAGGCGAGGGCCCCTCCATCAGGGCTCCGGGTGGATGCCCCGGCCGTCCACGCGCCAGGCCCGCTCGCCGGCGCACGCGAGGCAGACCCCTTGGCCGTCGCGGAGGCGGGCATGACTCTCCATCACGTCCTCGCCGCACTCGGCACACTGCACGGAATCCAGGATGGGGGCGTAGGGCGGCGCCGGGACGGCAACCGTCTGGAGCCGGAACAGGGCCTCCTCGTCGGCGTGGAGCACGCGGAACCCCGCCTCCTCCCACAGGGCCCGGAACCGTCGGCCTTCCTCGTCGGTGAGAGGCCGGCGGCGTCGGACGGCCTTCTCAAAGAGGCGATCGGCCTCCGCCCGGTGCTCCCACGTCTCCTGGAGAGGCGCAAGGTCCCGCAGGAGCAGACGGAGGCCCTCCCCGGCCTCCCGGCGAAGGAAGGTCACGGCCGTCTTGCCGAGGTCCCGGTAGATGAGCGCGTTGTTGGCGAAGGTGCATCCGCTGATGGCCTGGATGCCGTCGACGAAGCAGTTGTTGCATTCGACGATAGCAAGCACCTTTTCCATGCCGCCGGAGGCAAGGATGCCGAGGCGGCGTGAGGCCAGGACGGTGGCCTTGACCCCCGCCGCCAGGTACGGACATATGTGGCCGTGCACCTCGGCCGCCCGGCGGAGGCAGCCGTCCAGGTCGCCGTCGGCAATCATGTTCCGAATCGACTGGCGGGGGTCAGCGGCGTCGTGCATGGTGTCGATCTCCTTTCGCGAGGCATCGGGTGCTCTAACACTGCTATGTCGGCATTGAGCGCGGTGGGTCTCCGCACCCGCCGCGCGGACAGCGCGACGCGGCGTGGCGCGGTGCCTGCGGAGACCCACCCCGCAAGCCGGAGACCCGCCGCGCAGAAGGTTGCGTGGTCGTTCAGAACGTCGCCTTCAGTCCGGTCATGACGGTGAGTCCCGGCAGGGGGAAACCATATTCCTCCTCGTAGTGCCTGTCGAGGAGATTGTCGAGGGTCAGGATCCATCGGGCCTCCCCTTTCTCTTTACCTTTCCAGAGGGGCAGGCTGGCGGTGAAGTCGAGGTCGATGAACGGGTCCATGCCGCGGAGGTAACTGCCGCCCGGCTGTGTCAGGTCGCCCCGGACGGCCCGGCGGGCGCTGACGTAGCGCATGGTGAGGTCGGCCTCCAGGCCGTCCTTCTTGCGGTATCCGATGCCCAGGTTGGCCTTGTGGTGGGGCAGTTCCACGAGTTCGTCGGAGAGATCGGCGCTGGAGTCGAGGGTATCGCCTTCCTTTCGGCTTCTCTGAAAGGTGTAATTGGCCCAGACGCGGAAGTCGTGCGGCAACTCCTGCGAGACTTCCACCTCCACGCCGCCCAGCCGCACCTGGTCCACGTTGTAAACGACCCGGCTGGGCCGGTAGCCGAAGACCGTGCGGATGTAATCCCGCACGTTGTAGTAGTAACCGCGGACCGTGACGGTGGTCTCGGACGGAAATGCCTGGCCCCATTCCAGCTCCCACTGGTGGGCCTTCTCGCTGGTCAGGTCCGGCCGGGCGGGCGGCTGGAAGCCGGCGTTCCACCAGTAGTACTCCGGGATGGTCGGAAACCGGTACGCCCGGCCGTAGCGGCCCGTGAGGTGCGCCTCCTCCCAGGGATAGACGGTGACGGCAAAGCGCGGGCTCCACCGGTCTTCGTCCATGCCGATGTGACCCGGTTGGGCGCCGTCGGCGGTGAACGAATCGAACCGGATGCCGGGCTCCAGCGTCAGGGTCTCGGTCACCGCCCAGGTGTCCTGGAGATAGGCGCCGTGCCACTGGGTGATGGTAGCCTTGCCCTGGGTGTCCTGAAGGTTCGGATGCAGGTTGCCGCCCGGGAAGACGAAATACTGCGGGTCGAAGTACTCGACGTCGATGTCGCCGTACCCCAGGTAGGTGCCGCTGGCCCCGTATTCGATGGTGTGATGGCCGAGGGCGTCGAGGCCGTGTTCGAGGTCGGTGCTCCACCCCCAGTTGTTCTTTTCGGGTTCGGACTCGCGCAGAAACACGAGATGACCGGGCCGGCTGATGGAGTAGAACCGGTCCTTCCGGTCCTGGTCCATGAAGTAGGCCCGGACGGTGGCGCCGAAATAGTCGGTCTCGTACGAAAGGGCCAAGTCGAGGTTCAGGCGCCGGTCTTTCCACCGGCTGTCGTCGCCGGGGTAGAACGGCCCCCAGGCGCCCGGCCCGTTCTTGAAGGGCAGCCCCGGCCCGCCCAGGTCGCCGCTGAGCGAGTCCGGCTCGTCCGGGTCGTAGTACGGGCTGTCCGGGCGATTGTAGACGATCATGCCGGACTCGTTCCTCGTGTACCGGCCGGAAAGGGTCAGGTCGAGGTCTTCGGTGATCTGCCACGTCAGGCCGGCCGAGAACGTGTCCCGCTCGCTGAAGGCGTTGCGGAGGTAGCCGTCGGTGTCATCGTGGCCGGCCGAAAACGTATAGCGGAGCGGTCCGCTCGACCCGGAGTGCGACATCCGACCGTTCCAGGTCTCCTCGCGGGCGTCCTCGTCGATGAGGCCGCCTTCCAGGCTGACCTGGGTCTCGGGCTCCTCCGACCCCTGCCGGGTCTCCAGGTCCACCACGCCACCCAGCGTGTTGCCGTACTTGGCGGGGGCGGCCCCGCGAATCAGGGTCAGGCTCTCGATATCGGTGACCGAGAGGGAGTCCCAGTCCACGTAATACCCGCCGAAGACGCCGGCCCCGTGCAGGTTCCGGCCGTTCAGAAGAATGCGGGAGCGGGATTCGTCGAAGCCCCGGAGGGTGAGCCGGCTGTTCTCGTTGCCGGCAAACCGCCGGCGCGAGAGGTCCACCCCGGCCGTATTCTCGAGCAGACCGTCCGCCGTGGTCGAGAGACGAATGTGGGGCACGTCCTCGGTCCGGATGACCAGCGGGGCGCCGGGGGTCGGTTCGGCCTTCGGGGCCGTGATCACGATCTCGATCGGCTCGGTTCCCTCCGCGGTCTCATCCCGGGGTGGGTCGACCTCGCCGCCCGCCCCCGCCGGTGTCTCCGCGGCCGGTGGCGGATTCTCTTCTTCCGCCGGAGCGTCCGGTTCAGGGGCCGACGCCGAAGCAGCGATCCCCGAAAGCAGCCCGAGCGTGGCAGCCAAGGGCAGCATCTTCCAAGCCATACTATCTCCTTGAGTCGGCGGGTTTGACACGATTATAAGATAGGTGCCACGAAAAGGCCAAAAAAAACTTCGAGCCTGTTGCATGGCCCCCGCCTGCCGGGGAGAGATGCGGTACAATTTCCTTTTCCGGGACGAGAAGTCCTCGGCCCGAAGCGGGACCCGGACGAGCCACTGGAGGAAACAAAAGGCCGGCGGCCGGCCCGGCGCGCCGGGATTCGCCAGCCCTTCCGAGCCGCGTCAGAAGGACAGACCCCTCCCACCGTTGTCGGACTGCATCCGCGGGCTACTTGCCGGCGGGCGGGTCCTTGACCTCCCGGCCGGCGGCCCAGTACATGGCCCGGACCACCAGCCGCTGGAAATGCGGATTCGCCCAGGCCTTCCGCCCGTGCCCGTTCGCCGTGTAGAACATGCGCCCCTTGCCGTAGTCCCGGACCCAGGCCATGGACTGGCGTTCGTTTCCCCGGTCCATGCAGGTCAGCGTGCGCATGCGCAGATTCTTATGGTAATTATGGCGATAGGTCTCGTCGGTGATTTCGAAGTCTTCCAGGCCGCGCGTAATCGGATGGTCCGTGTCGTAGATGTGCACGGTGTAGGTGCCGTGCCCGTGGCCTGAGAAGCGTCCGCCGACCATCTCCCAGTAGCGGTCGGAGTTCTTGAACGTGTCGCTGGCACAGTGGATGCCGACGTACCCGCCGCCGTCGGCGACGAAGCCGCACAGGCCGGCCTCCTGCTCCTCGGAGAGTTTCAGGCGGGTGGCGTAGACGGCGACGAGATCGAACTGCTTGATCCGCTCTTTCAGGTCGTCGAGGTCCTCGGTGAAAACGACCTCGAAGTCGCCCGTGCGGTCGAGGACCTCTTTCAGAATAAGGGGGTTGTGTTTCCAGTCGTGATAGCCCCCGCCGCGGACGAACAGGACCTTCGCCTTGCCCGCGGGTTCCGCTTCGAGCATCGTCGTGGCCGCCAGCGCAACGAGCACTGCCGCCACAAGCCCTACTGCCGTTCGCGTTCTCATGATTCTGCTCCTTTCGTTGACTGCTTCGCGCTTTCCAGTTCGTCCTCCAGGTCTTCGAGTTCGCGTATCATGGAAGGGTTGACCGAATGGGCCGGCATGCGGGCCTTCAAGTCGGCGATGCGTTTTTTCAGATCCTCCACGCGGGCGTCCGCCGTGCGACTCGGGGCATAGATGTGGGTACATTCGTCGAAACCGGTCCTTGCCTCCAGGTCTTCCACCCGGAGAGGGCGAGGGTCGTAGCCGAAGGTTTCCAGGAACTCTACCACGTCTTCCACGGTCTGGTCAAGTTCGCCGAGGTACTGCAGGGACAAGGGCGACTGAGGATCGATGGCGAAAAACCGATCCTTCCACCTCCGCAGCACTTCGAGCCATGCCTGCCACTCAGTGATATCCATGCCATTCACCGCGCCTGAAGTGTCCGATGGAAGTCCCGGGGGGCACATTTCGGATTACGCCGCTCCCCCAGCATCCGTGTCAGGCTGAGGCCTCCTGTCTTCCTGATGGCGCCTGGAACGAACCAGCGTGTAGGCCGCCGGCAGCAGCAGGAGCGTCAGGAGCAAGGAATACAGCAGGCCGCCGATGACGGCGATGGCCATCGTCACAAGCATGCCGCCGCCCTCGCCAAGATGCAACGCCAGCGGCACAAGGCCGAGGACGGTGGTCAACTGGGTCATGAGGATGGGGCGCACGCGGGTGGGCGCCGCCTTCCGGATGGCCTCCATCGCCGTCATCCCCG
>Ga0180434_10001911_pt1 | contig 28842 bp, 31 predicted proteins | sample SS_ome_7_FD_132453 | JGI IMG/M metagenome (GOLD analysis project Ga0180434, IMG submission 132453) | Hypersaline lake sediment archaeal communities from the Salton Sea, California, USA - SS_1_D_2 metaG | ecosystem: Environmental > Aquatic > Non-marine Saline and Alkaline > Hypersaline >... | reverse complement strand
GTGGGGGTGGCGGCGGGCGCGGCGGATCTCCTCGACGTCCTTGTCGGTGGCCCGGCCGATGATCTCGTTGGCGACGGCCCGGGGGACGCGGAGGACCCGCTGGACGGTGTTCCGCTCGGTGATCAGGTCGGCGAGGTTGGCCATGTTAGGCGATCCCGTGGGCGAGGCGTCGCCATACCTTGTCGTTGGCGAGGCAAATCGCACAGGTCGGGTGGCGGAATTTTTGGGGGGTGGCCTCGGCCAGGAAGGCGGCGAAGTCCTCGCGGACCGGGCAGGAGAGGCCCGGGCCGTCGGCGGCCAGGCCGAGCCGCAGCGCGCGATCAAGGGCGCACCCGCAGGCGTAGATTCGGCCCAGCGCGTAGGTAGGGAAGGGGCAGCCGCACTTAGCGGGCAGAACATCGTCAAGTGGTCCGGCGGGCATCGGGCGCTGGCGGATCGGGGCAAGGCGGACCTTCCCGGGGAAGGCGTCGCGAAGATGGCGGGCGCGGTCGGCGTTGTTGGCCTCCTCGTAAACGCTCACGCGGACGCGGGCCAGGTAGTGAATGGCGTCGGTGATTGCCGGGGCGTTTAGGCCGTTCGTGAATATCTCCACCGGGGCGGCGTCCGCGAGGAGGCGGACTCCCTCGAGAAAATGGTCCCACTCGGTCGGCTCGCCGCCGGTGAGGTGGAAGGTCCGGACCTCGACGCGCCGGCCGTCGAGGGCCCCCAGGAGGGCCTCGACGTCGGAGAGGGGCATTTGCCATCGGGGGAAGGCGGCCCGGAAGGCGGCCTGGCCGCAGTAGCGGCAGTCGAGTTGGCAGGCCGACGTAACGGCGAGATTGAGTCGCTTTATTTTCATGGGGGGTTGTCAGAAGGGCCGCGGGCGGAGGTGGGCGAGGATTTGCGGCCGGTCGAGGCCGGGCGGGTAGGCTTCGAGGTCCAGCGTGGCGCGCGGGGCCGGGCGGCCGCCCAGGGCTTGGTAGCCGCGGGGGCCCATCCCGGAAAGGTGGTAGCCGCCGGAGGAGCCGTACCAGTTGTAGACGTAGAAGGGGTCGAAGCCGAGGTCGACCGGGTCGGCCTCGGAGGCGCCGGATCGTTTCAGCAGCGCGAAGAGGGCCTGGTCCTCGCCGTTGTTCATCGCCGGCGGGTAGCCGCCGGTCCGCTCGAAGGCCTCGCGGGTGTAGGCCATTCCGGCATGGAAGAGGCCGCCGGTCCGGTGGCGGTGCAGCAGCCCGGAGCCCTTGGGCTTTTCGATGAGGACCTGGCTCGGGCGGGACCAGTCGGCGTAGCCCAGCGCCGCGGCGGTCGCGCGGATCGCCCAGGGGAGGTAGTAGTCGTCGTCGTCCCAGATCGCGAAGGCGTCGGGGGCGGGGTCGGCCATCGCGGCCGCGGCGTTGCGTTTCTCGCCCAGCGCGGCGTAGCGGGCGTCGGTGCTTACCAGGTGCCAGTCTTCGCCGGCCTGTTCCTCGTATTGGCCGGCGTCGTCGAGGATCAGGAGCTCGGCGTCGATCCCGTGCTGGCGGAAGTCCTGGTCGAGCCAGGCGCGGATCAGGAACCCCAGGGACCGGGGCCGGAGGTAGGTCACGCAGAGGGCGGCAATCTTCATGGTTTGGGCTTGGGATACATGCGGAACGGTTCGGGCCGATACTCCCGGCCGGGGAAGTCGCCGGCGCGGCGCAGATCGCCGGCGAGCTGGTCGCCCAGCGCCGAGTTACGGTTTCCGGTGTGCTGGGCGAGGCTCGGGGTGTGGTAGTAGATTAACAGGCCCTTGTTTCCGGCCCAGCGGCCGATTTTCAGGTCGATTCGGGCCTCGCCGGGGCTGGTCCGGAATCGGCCGGCCAGGGCGTCGACGATCAGGTCCGCCGCGGCCGGCGGGATGGCCCAGCACAGGGCCCCGGTCAGGGCCGAGCCGAGGCGGACCTGGTTCCAGCCGCGGAACGGCTGGCGGAGCGGGCCGGGGCAATAGGGGGAGCAGAGGGCGACGCGGTGGGGCCTGGCGGGCCAGAGCGTGGCCTCGAGGTAGGGCCGCAGATCGCCGCAGAAGGCGACGTCGTCCTGGCAGAGGAGGACGGCGTCGGGCTTCGTGGCGGCCAGGCGGGCCAGGGCGTCGATCCAGTTGTGCCAGGCCCCCAGCCGGGCGGGGCGGCGGACGGACTCCACCCCGGCGGGGACCTCGACGCCGGGCTCGGCGAAGACGACCGGCGAGCCGAAGCCGGCGGCCCGGAGGCTCGCCAGCGTCGCCGGGAGGGTCGGCTTGGCCGGTCGCTTGGCGGCCAGCACGCCGACGGCCCAGCTTTCAATCCCGACCGGCGGCCGGAGGATCGTCCAGCGGCGGGCCCCGGCGTGGAAAGTGGCCTCCTCGAGCTGGTAGCGTCGGCGGAGCTCTTGGGCGAGCTTCCGGTCGAGCGGCCGTTGGGTGTCGTCGACGATCCAGATCGTCCGGCGGTCGGCGATCGCCGGGAGGTGGTGGAGGATCCCGGTCCGGTGGCCGTGGTCCTTCGGCGGGCCGTCGACCAGGATCAACTCGTAGGGCTTCTCGGGCGAAAGGGCGGGGGTGGTTTTATACCACTTGGCCTTCTTGTCGAGCGGCGTGTGGGGGACGCCGTGGGCCGCGGCGAACTTCTCGAGGTGTTCCAGCGCGTGGTGGTCGGTCCCGGTCGCGCGGAAAATCGCCGTGGAGAGGCCGGAGCCGCACTCGAGCGTCCGCATGTTCGGGCGGAGCAGATCGCGGAGCTGGCCGGCGAGCTGGGGCGTTATGGTCCATTGGTCGTGTTTCATGGGATCAGACGGCTCGGGCGGCGAGGTAGTTGGCGACCTGGCGGATCATTTCGGGTTTGCGCTCGCGGGCCCGGGCCGTCCAGCGGATGCCCTGGCCGCGGACGGTGAGGAGGTCCTCGTAGGGGTCCAGCGGTTTAAGGATCGCGTGGCGGGCCTGGTATTGGCGGGCGAGCCGGGTCCCGTGGGGGAGGCAGCGGGCGCGGAGGTTGGCGTAGCCGAAGTCGCGGGCGCAGAGGACGCCGCGGAGCCGGCGGATCCAGGTCCGGATATGGTCGTTCATTGGCTCGGAGTATTGGCCGACCATGGCCATCGGGCATTTTTCCGGCCAGGTCGCGGCCCACAGGTTGGTCGAGTCGCCGCCCCCCACGACGTTGTATTGGTAGATCGGCAGCCGGCGGACCACCTCGGCGCGGTAGGCCCAGGATCCGCCGGCGAAGCGGCCGTCGCATTTCTGCTTGGCTTGCCAGCGGGCCAGGGCGCCGAGGTCCTCGAGGGTCTCGTCCTCGAATTCAGCGGCGAGGGTCTCGTAGGATTGGACCACGGGCCAGCGGTCCAGGGCGGCCGACAGGGCGGCCGGCCAGTCCTCGTCGAGGAAGAGGAAGTCGGCGTCGAGGTAGGCGACCTTGGCGTAGCCCAGGTCGGCCAGGGCCTCGCAGCCGAGCTGGATCAGCCGCTCTTTCTGCCAGAGCAGATCGCCGGCGACGGGGAGCCAGGTCCAGGCGTCGGCGTAGGCCTGGCCGGCGGGCCGCCGATCGGGGAAGAGGCACTCGGCGAGGATCGTGTGGCGGCGCATCCCGGCGGCGTCGATCGCGTCCAGCGCGGTCGATAGGTTGGCGAGCATCCGCGGGGATTTCGCGGCGTCGAAGAAGGGGACCACCAGGCCGAGGTCGGAGCGTTGGATCATTTGGCATCACCTTTCCAGAGGCCGACGAATCGCAAGGCGGCGTTGTGGTAGCCGTCGAACGTGACGGCCTGGCGGTAGCTCGGCCGGTCGTGCATCCATTGGAGGATTTTGGGCGGGCTCACCGGGTCCTGGTGGTGGTCGGGGCTGGCGCCCTTCGGCCAGAAGAGCGGGACGGATACGATCAGGTGGGCCGAACAGCCGAGCAGCCGCGCGGTGAAGTCGGGGATTTGGTCGTCGCGGAGGTGCTCGAGGACCTGGAGGCAGGTCACGACGGAGACCTGGCGGAGGTCGTGGGTCTCGCCGGCCAGCGGCAGCTCGAGCCAGTCGCCGCGGAGGCCGCAGACGCCGGGGATCTCCGGGACGCGGTAGAGGTCCAGGGCGAAGCGGCGGCGGAAGTCGCCCCAAGTCGCGACCCACGAATGGGAGGCGCCGACGTCGAGGATCGAGTCGAGCTCGTGGTGGGCGGTGAGCTCGTCGAGCCAGCGGCGGACGACCTCGTAATAGCGCAGGTCGGGGCGGGCGAGGTCGGTCATTGGGAGGCGTTCCGTTTGTGGGTGAATTCGGCCAGGGCGTCGCCCAGGTCCCCCTCGGCGCGGATCTTGTGCCAGAAGAGCCCGAAGTCGATTGCGGGATGGGCAAGCCGGACGGTCGACGTCCGGGCGTCGGGTTTCGTGTCGAGGAATTCGAGGATTCTCAGTTGGATAAGGGTTACCATTTCGAGGGCGTCGCGGACGGGCTGGAGCGGCCGGCCTCCCATTTTCAGGGCGTGGCGGTAGGCGTTTAGAAGCTGGCCGGGATGGCCGCCGTGGATTCGCGACCAGCGGACGAAACTCTCGGCGGTGGCCTTGGGGTCGCGGTGGAGGAAACACCAGAAGGCGTCGGGATAGCGGTCGTCGAGGATCGGCAGGAACCAGGCGAGGCGGTTGTTTATTGCGATATGGTCGTCGGGGTAGCGCAAGGAGGCGAGGTGGTTTCGGTTTTCGTGGGCCGAGGTGTAGTTGGCGGCGTGCGAGCAGGCCGCGGCGAAAGTCAGGCTGCCGGAGCGGCCGGTCGTGAGGATGAAGACGCGCATGGTCAGGCGATCGACTCGAATAGGGCTTTCCAGGCGTTCCAGATCCGGGTGGGCTCGGCGAGCTCGTCGGCGAGCCGGTCGCGGGCCCGGCGGGCCATGGCCAGGCGGCGGTCGTCGTCGTAGGCCAGGTGGGCCATCCAGTGGGCCAGCTCGGCGTCGCTGTGGGCCAGAAAGCCGGTCTCGCCGTGGAGAATTTGCTCGGGCCATCCGCCGGCGGCCTGGGCGACGATCGGCACGCCGGCGGCCATGGCCTCCAGCCCCGTGCGTGGGTAGTTCTCGTCGGTGCCCCCGATTTGGCAGTAGCCGTGAAGCCGGCCGAGGAAGCGGGGGAGCGGCTCGGCGAGCTCCTCGAGGCATTGGGCCGTCGGCGGCGGGGCGCCGATGTGGCGTGCGACCTCGTCGGACCAGCCGAGGATCCGGTAGCGTTTCGGGGCGACGTCGACGCGGTCCCAGATCCGCCAGGTGTTGGTCGAGAATTTGTTGGGGGCGTGGCGGGAAACCCGGCCGACCGTGTAGGGTTCGTCGAACTTCCGGGGCCGCGGGGCGAAGCCCAGCTCGGCCGGATCGAAGGCCCCGGGCGTGTGGTGGATCCGTTCGCGGGGGACGCCGAACTTGGCCAGGATCGGGCCGAGCGTGGCGATCTGGTGGCGGGATTGGCAGGCGTAGGCGGCGAAGGGTCCGAAGAGGGGGTAGAGCTTCCGCTCCTCGGGAAAAATCCAGTTCATGCAGTTCACCCAGGCGATCCGGCAGCCGAGCTCGTGGAAAACCGGCCAGGCCTGGAGGAAAAAGGCGTTGCAAAATGAGACGACCAGGCCGCCGGCCAGGTCGGGCAGGGCGGCGAGCTCCTCGCGGTTGGGGTTGGCGGCGTGGCTGGAGCATCCGATCGCGTCGCAGCGGGGGCGCCAGTCGCTCGGCGGGGGGCCCCAGGTATGGCAGAGGCGGACGTCCAGGCCGAAGCGTCGCCAGAGCTTCAGGGTGTGCCAGAGCTCGGTCGAGGCGCCGGCGATCGAGCCGGGGTAGCCGATCACCCAGACGGGCGGCAGGGCTCGAGCACGGGCCGGGCGGCGGCCCGGGCGGCGCGGCCGACGGCGGGGCATGGCCCCGTTTCGGCCAGGGCGCGGGCGGGGGCCGAGTTTCCGGGTACGGCTATGGTTCGGGCGCAGAGTGCGCATCGGAAAATGAGGGGGTCGGCCGGTAGTTTGGGTGTGGCAAGGAACCACCGGCAGCGGAGAGGAGCGGGGGTCATTGTTTCACGGTTGGGCCTGCTGGTCAATCCCAGCGGTCAAGGGGGCAATCGGCGAAGCGGATCGCGCGGAGCCAGGCCCGGCGGGAGGCGCATCGGGCGATCGTGGAGCAGCCGCGGATCCGGCGGTCGAAGTGGGGGCAGGCTTCGCATATAGCGCGGCGGCGGTTGATCTCGGGCTGAGGGTGGCGCGTCGGTTTGGGCAGTCGCTTGGGCATTACGGGCCGGAGCCGGGTCCGGAGCTGGGGCCGCTCGATGGGCCGGAAGACGACGCGCAGATCTGGAGGACGGCCGTCGGGGGCCCGGCTGAGCACGGGCAGTCAGTCCCGGAGACGTAGGCCATTTCGTACTCGCCCAGCGGCGGGGCGCCGTCGCCCAGCGGCCGCCGGCCCTCGAAAGTGCAGCTCCAGGTATAGGGCACGCCGAAGGTCACGGTCAGGACCCACTCGCCGCCGACGCACTCGACGTCGTAGCTGATCTCGAAGTTGAGGACGTCGGTATCGGCGCCGCCCCAGCCGCAGCCCGGGCCGCCGTCCTGGGTCATCGGCCAGGTGTTATTGAACGTCGCGCAGTCGCCGGCCAGATCGGACAGGACCAGCTCGAGGCATTGCTCCACACAGGAAACCGGGCAGGGTCCGCTCGACTCGGCCCCGGAGCTGGGCCCGCTCGACTCGGGCCCGCTCGACGGGGTCGGCCCGCTGGACTCGGGCCCGGAGCTGGGCCCGCTCGACTCGGGTCCGCTCGACGGTCCGCTCGACTCGGGGCCGCTCGACGGGGCCGGTCCGCTGGACTCGGGTCCGCTCGACTCCGGTCCGCTCGACTCGGGGGGCGGGCCGGAGCTGGGTCCGCTGGACGCCTCGGGCGTACACCCCAGGAGCCAGACGGGGCCCTTGTCGACGACCGACGTTACGCCGGTGAAGGTGATCTCGGTCCGGCGGAACTTGTAGCAAGGGTCGGTCTCGCCGTCGGTGCAGCACTCGACGTCCTCCTCCTCGGTGTAGCATTCGACCAGGCATTTCGTGATCGTCTGGCCGGGCGGCCCGCTGGAGGGGGGCGGCCCGCTGGAGGGGGGCGGCCCGCTGGAGGGTCCGGAGCTGGGGCCGCTCGACGGCCCGGAGCTGGGTCCGGAGCTGGAAAAGCCGGAGGAGGAGCTGCACGGGACGTCCGGCCGGTGGTAGGTGAACCACCAGGACCCCTCACCGCTGGCCAGGCTCCGGGCGTTGTAGTGGGTAACCTCCAGGAGCGTGTAGGCGTCGACGTAGCAGTCCAGGCCGTCGAGCGTGTTGTGGGCGTGGCACTTCGCGCGGGCCAGGGATTGGCGGAGCTTGTAGTTTTCGGGCTGCCAGCCGGCCTCGGCGGGGAAGTCGGCGTCGACGAAAATCACCCAATAGGTGTTCGGGCAGTCTTCGCGCGGCGGGTAGTAGCTGGAGTCGGGGTCGGGGACGGTAATCGCCAGCCGGGATTTTTCGCTCGGCTGGTATTGGTCCGCGCGGTCCTCGATCCGGTCAACGCGGCGGGTCACCTCCGCGAGGCGGGTGGCGACGTCGCGAAACCAGGCATCGGAGGGCGGGGGCATAATTCAGAGGACCTCAAGCGCGTCGAGCTGGGCCCATTGGGTCTGGATGGTGGTCCGGTGGAATTGGCGATCGCCGTCTTCCCGGGTGGTCGCCAGGTCGACGCGGACGGTCGTTATCACGGTCCGGATGTCCTGGGCCGTTTCGTCGGCGCCGATCTGGGTTATCAGGTCGCCGACGTCGAACTCGTGGGCGTCGCGGACGGTGTTCCAGGCGAGATGGAGGGTCCGCCGCGGGGTGCCGTACCACTCGAAGGCCATCCGGGCGATCGCGCGGAGCAGATCCCGGTCGTCGCGGATGAAGCCGTCGGACGCGGCCGGCAGCCGGACCAGGTCGCCGTCGTCGAGGTCGACAACGGTGTTCGGCGCGACGTAGTGGAGCTCGGCGATCGCCGAGGCGTCGATCGTCAGGATCCGGATCGCGTCGCCGCCGACGGGGTTTTCGGGGTAGATGGCGCGACAGTGGTAGTCGGAGCGGATCGCGACGGTGGCCAGGAGGTTGTCGGCGTAGGTGTAGTCGCCGAGGTAGTCCTCGTCGGTATCGTCCGGGCCGGCGAAGATCCCGGTTGCGATAACGTGTTGGGGGGCCCCGACGGCCGAGCAGATCAGGCCCGGGGCGTCGTCCTGGGTGCGGACCGATAGGGCGAAGTGGCGGCCGCGCCCGTCGCCGGTGAGTTCCACCCCGGCGGCGGCGCCGAGTCGCTCGACCAGCTCATATTTCCCGTAGGCGCTCTCGATCTCGTCCTGGAGTTTGAGCACGACGAACGGCCGGCGATATTCCCACTTTTGGCCGTCGGCGGCCGGCTCGGTCGGCGGGTTGGTCTGGTAGTTCCAGCGGTCCTTTAGCGGGATGAAGCGGAGGAAGCGGAGGTCGGGCAAATAGAAGGCGGAGTCGGCGCCGGCGACCAGGTCGAGGTCGTCGTAGGGGAAGAGGTCGTTCTTGGCCCCCCCCTCGCCGTTGCCGACGGTCTCGTCCCAGCCGTCGACCAGGGAAAAGTATCTATACACGCGGTCGAGGTGCTCCGCGGCCCGGAAATCGCGATTGCGTTGTTGTTTCTCGTAGCGGTCCAGCGCGGCGTAGCCGGCCTCGTTGCTGGCGCCGGCGTCGTAGTCGGTCTGGTCGCCGGCGGCCCAGCCGGTCGCCAGCGTGGAGTCGAGGAAGGATACGGTCCCGCAACATAGGACGCGGGCCCCCAGCGCCTGGACTTGGTCGTAGGCGATCTCGGCGGAGGTCTTCACGGCGGCGTGGTCGATTTCGAGCGCGAGGTCGAAGTCGAGCGTCTTCCGGATCGGGTTGGCGCGGATCGGGTCCCGCTCGGGGATCTCGATCTCCTCGTCGGCGTAGGTGAAGGGCTTGATCCGGATCGCGTCGTCGCCGGCGTGACCCACGCCGGCTTGGAGCGTGACGGTGTAGGATAGGAGGCGTCGTCGATCGAGCAGCCGGTCGAGGAGCTGTTTCAGGGTCCGGCCGTGGGTGGGGAGCTCGGGCTCGTCGTCGTCCGGGATGGCCAGGAGGTCGACCTGGTCGATCCGGAGCATGATGGACGGATTCCCCAGGAAGTCGGTCGGGGCGTGGTGGGCGAACAGATAGCGGACGATTTTCCGGGTCGACCATTTCTCGCCGTAGGTCAGGTCGTCGGTAAAGACGTGGGTCCCGGTCGCGCCGCGGCCGGCGGAGCGGTTTCCGGTGTCGGTGACCTGGTTGGGCTCGTTGAACGTCAAGCCGCGGCCGAGCTCGAGCTCGGCGGATTCGTCCCAGATCGAGCAGAGGACCTTCTGGCGGGCCAGGACGACGTCGAGCTCGTAGGCGGTTATGGTTTGGGCCCCGGTCGCGACCCGGGCGTCGTCGACCACCAGGGCCCCGTCCTCGAGGCGTTCACTTATGAGGATCTGGCCATACCAGGTTTTGGGCGGCTCTTCGTCCTGGGCAATCTCGATTTTGACCCAGTGGCGATCGAGGTCGAGCGGCTCGACGGTCGCCAGCTCGGCCTCCTGCTGGCGCATCCCGCGGCCGTATCGCCAGCGGAGCTCGGCGGTCCCGATGGTCGGCGAGGCGGTCCACTCGCAGGAGGCGGCCTCGAGGAAGTCGGCGAGCTGCCAGTCGTCGGCCCAGTTCTCCCGGGTGTAGACGGTCTCGACCTGGGCCGAGCGGATCAGCTCGGTCGTTAGTTCGATGGCTTCGGCCATGGGTGGGGATCAGTGGCGGTCGCGGGCGGCGATCTCGACGTCCAGCGCAAAGGGCTCGGTGTCGGCCCCGGCGGGGGTGAAGGTAATCTCGACGGCGTAGCGGTGGCCGCCGGTGGGGAAGGCGGACGCCGGGACCAGCCATCGGAAGTTGTAGCCGTCGTCGTAGGGCCAGGAGCCGTCGGTCTGGGCGGTGTCGAAGACGACGGAGGCTTTGGCCAGGGCCCCGGAGGCGGTGACGGTGTCGGCGTTGTCGAGGTCGACGACCTTGTAGGCGATCGAGCTGATCGTGGCCTGGGTCACCAGGGCCCCGGTCCAGCCGACCAGGCGGGCGAGGACCAGGTGGCCGCAGTCTGCGTATCCGTAGTGCAGGGCGTTTTCTGGCCAGTTCATCGGAGGGGCTCCAAGCGGATTTGGTCGGCCCCGGCCGCGTGGACGTGGGGCGGCGGGTGGTCGGTGTTCCCGGCGCGGTGGACGTGGGCGGCCGTGGGCCCGGCGCCGAAGACGTGGCGGAGCGGGATCCAGTAGGGCCCCGCGACGGCGGATCCGGCGGCGGTGGTCGGCGTGGGGACGGACCAGATCGAGGCGGCCGGGGCCGGGGTGGCGAGCTTCCGCAGCGTCGGGGCCGGGACGGACCAGGTCGACGCCGCGGGGGCCGGCTCGGCCAGCACGCGGACCAGGCCGGCCAGGGCGGACCAGGTCGAGGCGGCCGGGGCCGGGGTGGCGATCTTGGTCAGGGTCGGGGCCGGGACGGACCAGGTCGAGGCGGCCGGGGCCGGCGTGGCGACCTTGGTCAGGGTCGCGGCCGGGACGGACCAGGTCGGGGCGGCCGGGGCCGGCGTGGCGACCTTGGTTAGGGTCGCCGCCGGGACGGACCAGGTCGAGGCGGCCGGGGCCGGCGTGGCGACCTTGGTCAGGGTCGCGGCCGGGACGGACCAGGTCGAGGCGGCCGGGGCCGGCGTGGCGACCTTGGTCACGGTCGCCGCGGGGACGGACCAGGTCGAGGCGGCCGGGGCCGGCGTGGCGATCTTGGTCACGGTCGCCGCGGGGACGGACCAGGTCGAGGCGGCCGGGGCCGGCGTGGCGATCTTGGTCAGGGTCGCGGCCGGGACGGACCAGGTCGAGGCGGCCGGGGCCGGCGTGGCGACCTTGGTCACGGTCGCCGCGGGGACGGACCAGGTCGACGACGCCGCGGCGGGGCTGACGGTGGTCGGGCCGGCCGCGTCGGGCTGGCAGAAGAGGGCGGGGGTCGGGTAGATAAGGCCGGGGTGGTCGACCCAGGTCGGCGCGTTGTAGGGGGTCAGGTCGTAGGCGCCTAGGTAGTCCTTATCGACGCGGTTCCGGAGGCCGCCGAGCGGATAGTAAGCGACCAGGCCGAGCGGGAAGTGGTCCGGGGTCCAGCCGGCGGCCAGGCCGGGGAGGATCTTATCTTCCCAGTGGTCGGCCTTGTCGGCGTCGGTGGCGCCGGGGTAGACGCTTAGGTCGAAGGCCGCGACCTCGGCAATAGCGGCGTTGGTCGGGTTCCACGGGGTTTTGCGGGTGAGGCGGCCGACGGCGAAATTGTCGAGGCTGGCCGGGAAGGAGGCCATCGCCGTGTTGTCGTTCCCCTCGTTTCCACCATTAATCCAAACCCGAAGATCCTCACTCCCAACTATCGCCGCCGCCGCGTGTGTCCAGGTGCTTGCAGAGAAGCCAGCCGACGTGTCGGCCTCCATGCTGTCGCCAGAGATGTTTACCCGACACCGGATCGGATCGCCGCCGGCGTCCCCGCGGGCCGCGAGATAATAATAATTGACGTCTGTGGCACTATCGCCACAGGAGCATAGAACATGGGCCCCCGTGGCGTTGTCGGCGCGGAGCCAGCCACAGAGGGCCATCGGCCAGGATAGGCCGCCGAGGGTGTGGGCGCCCTCTAGGTATTGGTTGGATCCGCTGGCGAAGTGGCGGGCCATCTTAGGTCACTTCCAGGAGCTCGACGGCGGTCAACCAGACGGAGTCGGCGTAGTCATCATTGACGGCGTCGTCGGAATCGCGGCGGATAACAATCCGCGCATAATCACCCGGCTCGATCGCATCGGCCTGGGCCTGGCTGAAGCTGATGTCGTCGACGTTCAGCTCGCCGGCCGCGGCGTCGACGTCGGCGTTGACGGCTTGGGCGGCGGCGAAGGCGTCGCCGGTCCCCTCCAGATCGTGGGCGTCGGACTCGGTAATCGCCTCCCAGGCGGCTTGCCAGGCCACGCCGGAGGACCCGCCCGGCGCGGCGTCGCCGTGCGTAAAGAGCCGGAGAATCAGGCTGTTGCCGGAGGTGATTTGGGAGGGGACCACGAACGGCTGGGAGACGATCGCCGACTCGTCGGACCCGTCGGGGAACTTCCAGCAGACGCGGCCGTTTAGGTTGTCCTGGACGGCCGGGACGTCCGATCCGTCGATGATCCCCTCCTCGTCGGGGATAAACATCGACGGCGGCAGGGTGAGGCGGGAGACGTTGGCCATGGTTTCAATACTCCTCGGAGTGTCCCGGTCGCGCGGCGGCGATCAGGCCGGCGACGGCGGCGTTGTTGGCCGCGGCTTTGACCTCTTCGGCCCAGGCGACCACCTGGGCGAGCTGGCCGTCGAGCGGGGTCCCGGTCGGATCGGGGTCGACGGCCGTCCAGGCGTCGCGGACGGCGTCGAGGACGGCGTCGATTCGCTGAAGCTCGAGGGCCTGGCGCGCGACGACGTTTATCATCGTCTGGATCTTCTTGCTGTCGGCGATCTCGGGAAAGGGCATCGGGGCGGCCTTTCGGTGGTCGGGGTCTCCAGGGTTAGGCCTGGGTGGCCTGGCCGATCCCCTCGGCGTTCCATTGGACCAGGAGGTCGGTCCCGTCGAGGGTTACGGCCCCGGCGAACTCGGACCAGATCAGCGGGATGTCGTTCGTCCCGTCGACGTAGTGTTTTAGCAGCACGCCGACCACGGTCCGGGCGGCGTCGCCGTTGTTGGCGTAGGTGACGTCGTCGCCGTCGACCTCGATCCGGTTGTTGGCGTCGTCCCGGTTTACGGCCTCGTTGGCCAGGGCCTGGGTCGAGTAGCCGGTATCGTCGCATTCGTCGATCGTCGTAAAGTCGTCGGTTACGTCGATCGCGTCGTCCTCGGTGTCGCAAGTCGTGTTGGACATACAGAGGACGCATCGGACGTCGAGGTCGTCCCAGTTGTTGTCCTGGGCGAGGTATTCGATGCCGGCCATATACCATTTCGAGGCCATGATTTTTGCTCCCGTCTAGGGGTCAGGGCGGTTTTCGAGGTCCTGGCGGATCCAGCGGACGTCGGCCCCGATTCGCTCGACGACGCGGAGCCGTATCTCGTGGTCGTCCAACCGGCCGCAGTTGGCGTCTATTTGCATGTGGACGCGGGTCCGGTCCGAGCCGGCCCACCAGGCGGCGCCGACGATGGAGGACAACCAGCCGAGGAGGATCGCGGCGATCGCGACCCAGCGGCCGAACTTGGTCCCGTTTTGTGCCATGGGTCGCGCGGGGGGGTTTGGTTAGCCGAAGACCATTACAAGCTGGAAGCTCTGGCCGGCGGCCGGCGTGATGTCGATCGCCAGGGCCCCGGCGGCGACGTCGGCGAGCTGTTCGCCGAACTCGAAGCCGAAGGTGCAGCCGATGGGGACGTCGACGTCGTGGGTCCCGTTGATCGAGTAGGGATTGGCGGCGCCGTCGCTTATGGTGAGCGGGTCGGTGGTCGATAGGTTTTTGATTAAGAGGGCCTGGAGTTTCAGGCCGGAACAGTCCAGCGCGTTTCCTATCGTGTCGGTGAGGCTGGTCAGGTCGAGGTTCTGGGTCCCGGTGAGCTGTTGGGCGTAGACCTTCGTCCCGGCCGGGGTCGAGGAGGCGTTGAGGGATTTCGATAGGTTGGCCTGGTTGTGCAGGACGGACGGCTGGCTGACCAGCGGGATCTCCGCGGCGGTGAACTCCTCGAGGACGTCTAGCGCGATCCGGAGGGTGGCGTTTATCGTGCTCATGGTTCCTCTTCCTCGATGGGTATGGTGACCAGGTCCCACTCACACTCGATGTAGCCGAGGCTGGGCGGGAATAGGCTCGGCGTGGCCGCGGCCATGCGGACCGGGTAACCCGGCGCGGTCCGAACGTCCAGCACGGCGATCTTGGTCGTTTCGTTGGTCATGGGTAGGCCGGCCCAGATCATCTCGACCGGGTCGGCTCCGATTAGGGCGCGGTATTGGGCGAAGAGCTCGGTGGCGTGGTCCAGGTTGTGGGCGTCGGTCTTCGTTATGACGGTGTAGCGTTTTCCTCGCTGGCCGGTGAGCCAGATCGCGGAGCCCTCGACGCCGGGCCGGTCCATCAGCAGCGGCCGCTCTTTGACCGGCTCGGGGAAGCCGGCGGAGAGGAAGAGGTGGTCGCCAATCTGGTAATGACCGGGCATCGGGCGGGGTGTTTTCGGTTAGGGTTCGGCTTGGGCGTCGAGTTGGGCCTGGGCGGCGCCGCGGGGGGCTTTGGCGGGCGGGCGGCGGGCGTCGCGGCGGTCCATTTCGACGAGGCGGTCGAGTTGTTGTTGGGCGATCTTGTTCCCTTGCTCGATGTTCTGGTTGAGGCGCTCCAGGGCGGCGTGGTCGATCGGCGGGCCTTCGCCGGGGTGGACCCGCGGCTCGGGCTGGACGCGGGCGAGGGGGGCGGGTCGAGGTTCGGCCGGCGGCTCCATCCGGGCGCGTTCGCGGTGGAGGTAGTCGACGACCGTTTGGCGCTCCGTCTCGGCCTTTGTCTCGGCCCTCCGGATTAGCGGATCCCAAAGGGGCGCGAACGGGCTGCCGATCCTTTGGGCGTGGGTTTGCTGGAAGCGCAAGGCGGCGAGTTGTTGCTCTATGCGTTGGAGTTCCATGGCGCCCGCTCGCTCCTTCTCCTCGAGGCCGGCCAGGGGGGCGACGCCGGCTTGCTTTTCGATCTTCGCCCCGGTGAGAAAATCCTCGATCTCCTTCTGGAGGCCCGGCTGGAGGCGGCCGGACTCGACGGCCTCGCGGAGCATGAACTCGGGGCCCGTGACGGCTCGCGTCTTTTCCATACGCCAGGAGGCCTCCTGGACCAGGCCCTCCGACCATCCCTCGGCCCGCTGGCGTGTCCGCTCTTGCGCTAGCGCCGCCTGAAAAAGGTTTTCTGCTTGGCCCATTCGCGTCATGGCGATTTCTTCGCGAGCTGCCTCGCGCTCGGCTAGGCGTGCGTGCCGTAGTTCGCCGGCGACGTCCGGAAGGGCGAGCTTCGTGGCGACCCGGTCCTCGGCCTGGGCCTTGGCGACCTCGGCGGTTACCATGCGCAGCCGGTCGATCTGTTTGGCGAGCGTCTCGAAGGACTCCTGGCCCTGGGCGCGGCCGAACCACTCCTTGAACTGGCCGGGCGTCATGCCCTTTTGTGCGACCTCGGCGACGACGGTCTCGCCGTACCATTGTTGGTATTCCTCTTCCGTGAGACGCCCCTTCTTGACGGCCTCTTGCTTTTCGGCGATTTGCTGGCGTTGTTTTCGGAGGAAGCCGCCGGCCTCTTCGACGGTCAGGCCTTCCCGCATTTCGGCCATACGCCGCTCGAGGTCCTTGGTCCCGAAGAACTCGCCGAGGTCCTCGCCGCCGAGCCGCATTTTCTCGACGTGGCCGATCGTCTCCTCGAGAGTCTGGCCCTTAAAGGCGGCCTTTCCTTTCAGCGTGCGGAACATTTGGGCAAGGTAGGTCCCGCCCATTTCCGCGCTACCCCTGGCCTCGGCCATAAGCGCGGTCGCCGCGAGGACCTCCTCGTCGGAGACGCCCATCGCGCCGGCGGAGACGCCGCTCCGGGCGGCCGCCTCGAGGATCTCCTCGGCCCGGGCCGGGCTGAATTTCGAGGCGCCGAAGGCCTTTGAAACCAGGTCGCGGAAAGTGCCGGTCTCTTCCTGGCCCATCGTCGCCACGAGCGTCTTCGTGGCCTTGGCCATTTCGGCCGGCTCCTGAACCTCCTTTGCGGATTTCAGCTCGGCGAAGAGCTTTTGTTGGTCGACCGGCACCCCGGCGGACTCAAGCGCGAAGATTAACTGGCCCGCCTCGCCCTTACTCTCGAAGCCGCCGAGGCCGTAGAACTCGGTGGCCCGGCGCGTAAGCGCGAGCATTTCCTCGGGTGTCTCGGCAAGCTGGCCGAGCTCGGCCAGCCCGGGGCGGCTGGTCTTCTGGGACTCCGCGGCGGCCTTCTGGGCGGCCTCGGCTCGGCGCCAGGCGTTCGCCAGCGTGCCGACAACGGCGGTTATGCTAAGTACGTTGGTGGCGTAACTGCGGAGGCTCGCGACGGCGCGGTCGCCGAAGGCGTCGCGGTGGGCCCGGCCGCCGGCGCGGGTTTGTTGCGCTAGCCGGCGGTTTTGCTCGAGGAGCTTGGTATTCTCCCGCTCGAGCTTCCCGTAGGCCTTGTCGAGGTCGGCCGTATCGGTCGTGAATTTCTGTTTTATGGCCATGGATCAATAGAAGCCGAGGGCCAGGAGTCTTAGCTCGCCGCGGCTGGGCCGGTGGCCGGGGAGGCGTCCGGCGGCCCAGGCGCGGTAGCGGTCGATTCGGGATTGGATCCCTCGGGGGTGTCGGGGGCGTTTTTTTTTGCGTTGTGCTCCTCGGTCACGCCGCGGAAGGTGAGCCAGTCGACCGTCGCGCCGAGGATCGAGGCCCAGGTGTCGGACGCGACCAGGCCGAGCAGGTTTTGCTCGTAGCGGCCGACCCGGTAGTTAAGGGCCAGGGCGTCGAGGCATCGCTCGACGATCCAGGGGCGGTCGGCCAGTCGCGCGGCCTTGGCGTCGGGGTCGGTTCCGTAGAAGAGGTCGGCGACGTCGGCGGTCTTCTCCCAGAACTCGCGGAACTCGGGGCGGATCTTCTCCTCGACCTCACCCTCGGCGGTGTAGTGCCAATCGCACGGCAGCCCGCTCGCGCCGTAGGGGTCGCGGATCACCGGCACGGACCAGGTCGTGCCGGCGATCGGTACGCTATAACCCTCGAGAAGCGGCCGGCGGCGGCGCAGGTCGGCCGGCGTGGGCGTGCGCTCGTTGTCCAGCCCGGCCCAGAGGCCCTCGCCGAGTTGGGTCCAGGTCTGGAAGTCGGGCGCGTAGTCCAGGCGGGGCGGGGGCGGTTGCTCGAAGGGCAGCGCGCAGAGCAGCAAGCCGGAATGGCCGCCGGGGCCTCGCGTGGTCAGGTCCAGCAGCCAGAGCTCGGCGCGGGCGTCCCGGATGTCGCCGAGTTGGCGGACCAGGTCCAGCTCGGCGAGCTTCGGCCGGAGCAGTCGCCGGCCGCCCGGGCAGAGGTCCGCCCGGGCGGCCTTCGGGAGGAAATAAATAGGGGGGGCCATGTTAGGTGATCGCGGTCGCGGTGTTGATCGCCAGCGGGTAGGCCAGGCTGGCGTTTGCGTTGCGGAGGTTGGCGCGCAGGGCGAGGTTCGCGGGATCGTTGGCGCCGCCGGCGACCCGGTCGAAGGCGACCAGGCCGTCCGAGCCGGTAAAGCTGATATGCTGGGCGGTCCCGGCGGCGACGGGGATCGCCTCGTCGGCTTTGCACTTGCGGAGGTAGGCGACCAGGCTGGTAAGCGCGGCGCCGGTCGAGGGGAAGCTGGCCCAGGGCTCGAGGTCCGGGATCTGGGCGGTCAGGGCCGGGGTAACGCGGCGGACGCCACAATGGGTCAAGAACGGCTCGCCGTCGCCGGCGACCTCCTCGATCTCCGGCTGGAGTTCCAGCGTGTACTCCTGGACCCCTTTTAGGAGCGCGTTGATCGTCACCGGGCCGAGGGTGAAGTATTCGTCGGCGGCCTCGCCGGAGGGGATGGCCTGGTCGCCGGTGAGCGTGACGGGGTTCGTGCTCCCGTCGGTACTGGTGGGGACCAGGCGACACTCGATCTCCGCCGGGGTGGGGTTGGGGCCGTCCCCCTGGCGCGCGGTAATCCGTTCCCAGTAGAGGAAGCACCGCGCGCACCGCATTTGGAAATGTTCCGAGGCGGCGATCAGCTCGCGGTCGCCCAGGTCCTCGGCCCAGCGGTAGTAGAGGTCGACGTTTCCGGCGCTGAGGTCGACCCCGGGGATCCCGGTCAGGTCGAGGATCTCTTTCACCTGGGGGGTGCGGAATCGGATGTCGGGCCGGGCGCCGGTCCCGCCGAGGAAGGTCGGCGCGACGTCGCCGGCGGCGAAGCCGACCAGGAGGTGGGTATTGGCGGCCGGCGTGACGTCGGTCAGTTCCTTTATGAGCTGGCCGCCGGGGAGCTGGATCGAGTGGAGGTAGGCGAGATTGGTAACGGTCATGGGTCGACCTCGTCAGGTTATCGTTACGCTGTAGGGGGCCCGGATTCGGCGGAGGCCCCTTTCGGTCTTCTTGGCGAAGCGCTCGCCGAGCTGGTTCCCTTCGCCGCGGAGGATGCGGAGCAGCTCCTCGGCGAGGTTGGGTCGGTTGCCGCGCGGGCGGATGCGGATGTAGCTCGGCGTATAGAGTTGGAGCGTGGCCCGGGTGGGGAAGGCCTTGACGGAGCCGGCCGAGCGGACCCGCAGCTCGGTCAGGCCGGAAAACACCAGGGGGCGGCGGCCGGGCTTGGCGGTCCCGGCCTTGGCGGCGGCCCGTTTGCGGCGTTTGTAGGAGGGGCTCCGGGGCCGGTAGCCGTACTTGGCGGCGGCTCCGCGGGAGAAGTGGCCCGGGGCGTAGCGGTGGTGCCAGTCGCCGGCCTGGGCGCGGTGGGACTCGCGGAGCACCTCGCGGACGGCTCCGCGGGCCTTGCGGGGTTCCGGGTCGATCGTTACTTGGATTCGGTAGGGGAGCATGGTCACCACTCGAGCAGCCAGGCGACGTCCCAAAAGGTCCCGGCGGCGGGGGCGTCCTTGGGGTGGATCCGGGTCGGTTTTTGCAGGAGCGTAACGGTCGCGATCGGGGCGTCCGTCCCGGTCATTTGTTCCAGGTCCCCCAGCACGGCGTCGGACCAGGCGCAGAAGTCGATCCCGGCCTCCCGGCCGTCGATCCGCGGGTCGGAAACTCGCTCGCGGTCGGTCAGGTAGAGGACCACCTGGCCGCCGCGGCGGCGCCAGAAGTTCCGCTGGCCGCCGGCGAAGGTTTCCAGGTCGAGCGCGTCGCCGGGGGCGACAACGGCGAAGGGCCGCAGATCGCGGACCAGCTCCGGGTCGTCGCGCATATAGAACAGGAAAATCTTTCGCGCGGCGGCGGCGTGGTCGCCCTCCTCCTCGCCGCCGACGCGACGGCGGAAGGCGGGGCTTCTCAGGAGCATCCGCTCGACGGCGAGGACCCCGGAGGTTAGGGCCCCTTTGGCGAGGTTGGCCGTGGCGCTCATCGGTAGGCGGTCGGGCGGTTGCGGGCGAAGAGGAGGTAAAAGCTGTGTTCGGTTTCGTCCCGGATTTCGCCCTGGTAGGACCAGAGCTGGCCGGCGGGGTCGCCGGGCCGGCGTATCGTGTCGCCGAGTGCCGGGGCGTCTATGGCGTCGTAGCCCTCGGCCTGTTCGGTGGAGCGGATCCGCGGGACCTTGATCCAGAGCTCCTCCTGGTCGGTTTCGACGACCTCGGCCTCCTCGTTGGGGTGCTTGGTCCGTTTACAGTGGGCCCGGACGGACCGGGCCGGGCCGCCGGCGGCGGCCTGGTAGGTGACCACCTCGGAGAAGTGGTCGGGGTTCATGAATGGCCCGGCCGGGTTGGCCGCGATCCGGGCGCGCTCGGTCTTGAACGTCATGCGGACCAGGTAGGCCAGGAGGCAGCGGAGGTAGCGGGCGATGGGGTCCTCCCTCGATCGATCGAAGATGGCCGGCGGCCCGGGTGAAGGAGAAAAGCCCCGGGGCGCCGGCGCCCCGGAGGCTTAGGGGACGCGGTGGCGGATCCGGATCCGTTGGATGTAGAGCGAGGCCTCGACCGAGGCGATCACGCTCGACGCGAGCCCCTTCTGGAGGATCGCGTAGGGCTGCAACCCGCTGGAGTAGTTCGACATATCGAACCGGGTCAGGCGGGCGACCGGCCGGAGCACGTTCTGCGTGTTGCCGCAGGAGAAGAGGACCTCGCCCTTGCCGCCGGCCGAGGGCGGCGGGACGACGGTCCGGACCCCGGAGGCGAAGTCGATCGTGAATCGCTTCACGGTCGCGCCGAGGCTCTCGCCGGCGGCCACGTCGTCATTGTCGTTGGTCCCGTCGTCCGTCTCGCAGAGGATCAGGTTATTGCCGTAGCAGCGGAACGACGCATGGGCGGCCATGCTGTCCGGGTCGGCGTTGAATGCCGAGCACATGCCGAAGCTGAGGGAGACCTGGGCCCCCAGGCTCGCCGTGCATTTCAACCAGAAGTCGACGGTCAACAGGTCGTCGATGTCGAAGCCGAGCTCGTCGCCCATGTAGAGGGCGGCCACTTGGGCCTCGACGGTCGTGTCGAGGTCCAGTTTCATGAAGCCGTTTTCGGTCTTGACCGACGGGCTCCCGTTGCCGGAGACGTAGCTGCGCCAGACGGAGCCGTCGGCGGAGGCGACGACCGGCGGGTTCTCGTCGCCGACGAAAAGAAAATCGGTTGTCAGGGCGTCTTGTGCCATGGTGGGCGCTCCCGTGTTTGGGTTTTGGTTGCGGTTGGGGTCGCGGTTGGTTTCGGTCGCGGTCGCGGACTACGCGCCGGCGTTGCGGACGGTTCCCTTGGGGTTGCGGACGGCCGCGGCGAAGCGGCCCTCGAACTGGTGGACCCGGCAATTCGTCCGCGGGTCGAAGTAGACGCGGACCCGGACGCTCTCGTAGCCGGTCTGGTGGCAGTAGGCGATCGCGCGGCCCGGCGTGGCGAAGCTGTACCACTTGACGTCCGAGTCGTCGGCGAGCATCGGCTCGATGTCGTAGCGGACCTGGCCGCGGAAGGGCTCCGTGGTGGCCGTGGTCACCGGGAGGATCTGGAGGGTCGACTGGAGGAGCTGCTGGGTCGTGGTTTCCAGGGCCGGCGGGACGAGGATCCGGTCGACGTTGTAGTTGAGCTTGCGTTTTGCGCTGAGGCCGGTCATGGCGCGCATGAGCTTGCGGATCTCGGAAAGCTCGGACGTCGAGGGCGCGCCGCCGGAGGTCCGGTCGTTTCCGCGGGTCGCGGAGTGGTAGAGCGCGGTCCCGTCGGCGCAGGTGACGTTGCCGATTAGCAGGTTTACGCACAGGCGGTTGAGCGTCGCGGCGTGCGCGGCCGGCTTGTCGGTTAAGGCCTCCTGGAAGGCGCCGAGGTTGTCGTCGACGATCATCCGCGGGGTGAGCGCGAACTCGTCGCCGTAGCTGTCGACTGCGATCCAGGCGTAGCCCTCCTCGAAGCTGGACTGCTCGAAGGGGTCGCCGTCGATGTGCAACGGCAGCTCGCCGAACTCGCCGAGCCGGATGATCGTTTGCGGCTTGAAATCCGGCACGGTGGGCATCTTATAGGCCCAGTTCTGGTAGGTGGTGCCGGCGTAGGGGTCGCTGGCGGCGAGGATCTTCCGGGCCGCGGCCGAGAGGATGTTGGGGAACATCCCGGGCGTATTCATCGAATCGTAGGCGGCGCCGAGGATGATCGGCCGGCCGTCACCTTCCAGCGCGGTCGAGGCGATCTCCTCGGGGCTCCCGACGTGTCGGCGGTCGTGGAGCCGGAGGCTTTCGCGGGCCACGTCCATCAACGTCGAATGGCGCAGATCGCGGGCGGCGGCGGGCAGGTCGGCCTCGGTCCCGGCGCCGACGCGCAGCGCGATCACGGCCGCGGCGGCCTCGCCGAAGGTGTCGCTTTCGGCGGCCCCCGGCTCGATCCGGGCGACCGGGGGCTCGGCGCCGGCCCGGGCGGCGGTGGCGTCGCGGAGGAAGTCGTCGAGGCTGGTCCCGGCGTCGACGGCGGCCTGGATCGTGGCGTCCGGGACGGCGAGGAGTTGGCCGCGGGTCTGGATCTCGCGGATCCGCTCGCGCTCGGCCAGGGCGGCGTCGCCGGACGCGGCCGGGGGCGTGGCGGGGGTCGCCGGCGGCGCGGCCGGGGGGGTCGCGACGGGCGGCGCCGGGGCCGGCGCGGGCGGAGCGGACGCGGCCGGGGGCTTTTCGCCCAGCGCGGCGAGGATCAGTTTCTCGCGATCGTCGCCGGAGGGCGGGGTCTGGCCGCGGGCGGCGAACCAGGAGGCCAGCACGGCCTCGACGGTGGCGTCGTCGGCGTCGGCTTGGATCAGGCCGAGGGCCTGGAGTTTCTGGCGGATCTTATCCATCTTGGGGGCTCCCATGGTGGAGGAGGGTGTGGCGGTCGTTTCCAGCTCGCGGACCAGGTCCGCCAGCGTTCCGAGCCGGTCTACAAGTCCGGCGGTTTTTGCTTTGGAGGCGATTAGGACCTTGCCCTGGCCGTACTCGGTCCGGACCCGCTCGGCGGGGATCCCTCGGCTGGCGGCGACGGAGGCGACGAATTGGTCGTGGTAGTCGTCGACGAGCTCCTGGAGCGCGTCGCGGCCTTCCTTCGATAGGGGCTGGTGGGAGTTGGCGGCGGCCTTGAACTTGCCGGCGGAGAAGACGGTATAGGTCGCGCCGGCCTTGTCGTCGGCTTTGCTCGTTTCGCGGTGGATCAGGATCGTTCCGATCGAGCCGACCATGGCGTCGGGCGCGGCGATCACCTCGTCGGCCGCGGCGCCGATGTAGTAGGCGGCCGAGGCCATCATGGCGTAGGTGAGGGCCTTGGTCGGTTTGAGCTTGGCGGCCGCGCGGAGGGCGTCGGCGGCCTCCTCGAGGCCCACAGCCGACCCGCCGGGGGAGTCGATGACCGCGACGATCGCCTTTACCTTTTCGTTGCCGGCGGCGGCGCGGACGGAGGCGGCGAAGAGCTGGGTGGAGGTCCCGCCCGACATTCGCATGACAAGATTCATCTTCGGGGCCAGCACGCCCTCGAGCGGGACCAGGGCGGTCCCGCCGCGGGTGAGGAGGTAGGCGGGGCCGGGCTCGTCGTCCGGTTCGTCGAGTAGATCGAGGGCCAGCAGATCGGCCCGGACGCGGTCGCGGAGCGTGGGGCCGGGCGCGATCCGCTCGCGGATTTGGTCCTCGGTGAACTCCTCGCCGGCGGCGCGGAGGTTCAACAGCTCGGCGATCTCGTCGAGCTTTCCGGGGAGGATCGCCCAGGGGGTCCCGTAGACGGCCTCGATCAGGTGGCGAACGGCGTGTTTTTTCATTGGTCCTCGCCGTTGTTGGTCGACGCGGCGGGGCTGGCCGGCATGGATGGCCGGTCATAGGAAAGCACCAGGCCCAGCTCCTCGGCGTAGTCTTTCTCGCGGGCCCGCTGGCGGAAGGCGCGGCGCCAGTTGCGGCCCTTTCGGGCCCAGACGTCCTGATAGGTGGTCGTGCCGGCGGCCAGGGCGGCCAGGTCGGCGTCGGTTTCCTTGGCCGGGTCGAGTTGCTCGACCCCGGGCGGAAGGATCTCGAGCCGGACCCAGCGGCGGAGCTCGCGGGCGAAGCGGCGGGGCGTGACGGCGGCGAAGAGGCCGTAGGCGGCGGCCTGGATCGTCCAGGCCCGGCGGACGGGCAACACGATTTGGCGGGCGAGGTAGCCCTGCAAGGGCCGGAAGTGGGCCTGGTCGTCCAGCCGGGCGGCCCGGCCGGCGACGTAGGTCGTGCCGGAGTAGTCGCGGGTGAGCCGGTAGCGGGAAACCCCTCCGCCCATTCCGATTAGCATCTGGATTAGTTGAATGAACTCTTTGGCGTCGCGGTTGGGGCGTTTGCTCTCGGCGACCTCGACCTCGTCGTCGGTTCCGATCTGGGCGACGATCCCGCGCCCCAGCCGGACCCGTTGCGATCCGTCGGCCATGGTCGTGTCGCTGGCCGTCTCGGCGTCCGGGTAGAGGCCCAGGCCGTTGCCCGGGTTGGCCGTCTTGTGGATCAGCGTCAGCAGGGAGCCAATGATCCCGGCGGTGAGCTCCGAGCCGAGGTAGGTGTCCAGGTCGCGGGCGGGTTGCGTGATCGCCCGATGAAGACTCACGCCCCGGGTTTCGCTCGGCCGGCCGCGGCTTTTGAGGTGGATCACCCGCGCGGCGGGGATCCGGCGCGACTCGTAGCTGGCGGCGTAGGTGTCGGCCGGGTGGGTGTCGAAGAGGTAGTAGGCGACCGGCCGGCGGAATCGGTCGACCTCGACGCCGCGGCGGATGGCGTTCTGGCCCGCGCCGGCGGGCCGGTCCTTGCTGGTGTCGAGCTGTTCGGCCTCCAGGACCTGGTAGCAGAGCGGGACCTGGCGGTCCGGCTCGGCCCGGGCGCAGCGCAGTAGGAGGCCGTCGCCGGTGTCGAGCATTTCCTCGAAGACTTGGCGCTGGAGGTCCGGCCAGGATAGGCGGCCGTCGACGTCGGCCTCTTGCTCCCATTCCTCGAAGAGCTCGTCGGCCTGGCGGTTGAAAACTTCGTGAAGGTCGTCGCCGGCGGTCACCGCGGCCAGGGACCGGAGGCCGTCGGCGATAACGTGGTCGGTCAAGGCGTTTCGCAGCGCGATGATCGACGGGTCGTTTCGGGCCAGGTCGCGGACGCGCGAGGTCAACAGGTCCCAGTTCTGGGCGATCGCGTTGTCGCCGGCCCAGCTCTCCGGCTGCCAGGTCCGATTGAGCCGGGTCACCTCGCCGGCCCGGTACGGGGCGGCGGCCCGCGGGGCGTGGTGGGCCGCGGGGCGGCGGAAGAGGCGCCGGATCGTGGCGAGCGGGTTCATTAGCCCTCGCGGGGCTCGGCGAGGTAGAAGTTGGTGCCGGCGATGATCTCTTGGCGGAGTTGGTTCCGGATCTTGTAGAGCTCGGCGAGGCTGGCGCCCTCAAATCGGTCGCCGGCCTCGGTGTAGGCCTCGAAGGCGTCGCCGGAGAGGCGGGCGGCGATGGCGGCTTCCACCAGGTCGAGGTGTTCTTGGGTGGTCACCCCGGCAGAATGAGCGCAGCGCGGCCCGTTTGGCCACCGCAGCTTTCCAGAGAATGGAAGGAAGGGCCGGCGGTTTGGAAAATTCGCCGCCGGTTGGGGGGTTTTGGGCGGGACGGCTCGCGTCAGGGCCTCGCGGAGAAGTCCTCATCAGGCTCGATCCGGGCCTGGCCGAGCCGGGGGCGTTGCTGTTTGACGGAGAAGGCGCAGGACTCGTCGGGGCAGTAGTAGTAGGTAAAGATGGGGGTCGAGTGGTTGGATTTGCAGGGGATCTTGTGGATCGGGCAGGTCGGGGCGGCGGTTTGGCGGCCGCGGGCCTCGGGCTCGTCGTCCTTTGGGGCATCAATCCCCAGCGGGGGCTCGGCCGGAGGCTTCTCGGGGGTTTGGGTCGGTTCGGGCGGCTTTGGTCGTTTGGCCATGGGTATCCTTTCGGGTTTGTGGGGCGGTTTGGGGACTTATCGGGCGGCCAGCTCGAGCGGTTCGTCCCGGGCGGCGAGGTCTTCCTGGTCGGTCGCCGGCGGGGGGTCCGCGGGGATCCAGGTCCGGGCGTCCCAGTTCTGGCCGACGACCATATCGGCCAGGCAGCGGGCGTAGACCTCGCAGTCGAGGTAGTGGTTTCCCTCGCCCTCGTTGATAATCTTCCACCGGGTCAGGCGTCGGCCGTTGACGATCTCGGTCGTCCGGGCCTCGTTGGTCACCTGGCGGAGGTAATCTTCGCCGCCGCGGGTGTCGAGGATGTCCGAGGGGAGCCACCAGAAGCCGGGCTGGTTCTTGTCGGCAAACCAGCGGTCGAGGAGGTCGGATTTATAGGCGGCCGTGTCGATCCCGTAGCGGCGGACCCCGCGGCCGTAGGCCTTCCCGGTCCGGGCATTACGGTCAATTTTCGATTGCCGGTAAAGCGCTCCTGGAAGAATCTTCGGGTCGCCGGCGATCGCCAGGACGCGGTCGCCGGGGTGGGCCCGGACGTAGTCGTAGACGGTGGCCGGTCGGTAGCCGCAGTCGACGCCGAGGACGCGGGGGGCGAGCCAGGTCCGCCCCAGCGGGTTCTCGCCGTCGATCGTCCAGCGGCGATCGAGGACGGCGTCGAGGGTCGACAGGTCGACGGCCGGCGCGTCGTCGTCGTCGGGTTTCGAGCTGGAGCCGGCCGGGTCGGTGAAGAGGCCGAAGTCGATCAGGTAGGAGGTCGTCAGGCCGGCCCAGGCCCGGACGATCCAGTAGACTCGATCGGCCTGGACGTCGGCCGCGACGGTCAAGAAGTAGCAGTTTCGGGGGACCAGGCCGCGGGGATGGGCCCCGGCCAGGCGTCGGCCGAGGTCTTTCCATTTTGGGGTCTTTCCGCGGGCCTCGAAGGGCAGGGCGAGCCAGTCATTCCAGAACTTGCGGAGCTTCTCCTGGTGTCCCTTGGCGCGGAGGTACTCCTCGGCGACGTCGCCGAGGTTGATCGTGGGGGCCATCAGCGACGTCAGGCGGTAGCCGCGGCGGCGGCCGCTGTAGGCCGGCTTGCCGGCGAGGTTTCCCTTGGGCGTGACGTGCTGGCCGCGGGGGACCCAGCGGCCGCGGAGCCGCATGGCGCGGAAGGCCTCCTGGTCGATCGGTTTTTGACAGCTTTCACAGTTATAAAAGGCGTCGCGGCGGCCCTCTTCGGGCGTCTTGTCTTTTCCGTCGGCGGTTTGGAGGCCGCCCACCCCGCCGCGGCCGCGGTGGGGGCCTTCCTTGTTGGGAAAAAAGCGGATCTCCTGGTAGTGGCCGCACTTCGGGCAAGGGGCGTGCCACGCTCGCCGGTCCGAGTCGTGGTAGAGCGGGCCGAGGTTCGGGCTGGAGCCGATCGGGCTCCCCTCGTAGACGATCGTGGAGAAGTAGAAGGCCTTGGGCCGCTCGCGGGCGAGGTCCAGGGAGTTGATAACCGGGGCGCTGGATCGGTTTTGGCCGGGGTTCTCCTGGCGGCGGCTCACCCAGCGGTCGGCCTCGGAACAGAGAACCACCTTGCAGGCGCGGCCGGATAGGCGCTGGGTGGAGCCGGACCAGGCGAGGTAGACCAGGCAGTCGCCGAGGTCGATCGCGCGGTCGTTTCGGAATCTTCGCGCGGGGACCAGGCCGGCCAGGGCCGGCGTCTCGTCGGCCATTTCGTAGATATACTCGCGATTCTCGCGGGCGTAGATTTGGTCGGGGCCGGAAAACATCATCGGCGCGGCGTCGACGTGGCCCTGGCTGGCGACGATCGCCCGGACGGCCTCGCTCTTGCCGACCTGGGTCGCGCCGAGGATCACGACCTCGGTCGTCTCGATGTCGTCGACGCAGTCGAGGATCTCGCGGAGGTAGGGCCGGTCGGTCAGGTCGTAGCGGGTCGATTGGCTCGCGCGGCGGCGGGGTAGGTGGAGGTTTTGCTCGCACCAGTCGGACCGGCGGGGCCGTGGGCGCGGGCGCCAGGCGGCGGAGGCCGTGGCGGCGAGGTGCTCGAAGGCGGGGGCGTGGGGGGCGGCGATCATTCGCAGACTAGGTGTTTGGTGGTCATTCGTCAGGCTCCTTTGTAAAATCCTCGACGGCGTCGGCGATCGTTTGGCAGAGGTCGTCGACGGCGCGGCGGAGGCGTTGTCGGGCGGCGGACAGCGCGCGCCGAGGTTGCTTGGGGGGCAGCTCGGCCAGGAGGACGTCGGGGAGCTGTTCGATCCGGGCGCGAAGCTCGCCGGCGTAGCGGCGGACCCAGCGCTGGAGCTCCTCGAGCGGCAGGAGCCGGCCGCGGGCCTCGTCCAGGGCGAGGCGTTCCTTTTCGACGCGGATCTCGAGCAGTCGGGCCCGGTGCGTGGTCTCGGAGGCCTTGTCGGGCGCTTGCTGGTCGCGTCGCCAGTCGGCGATCGCCGATAGATCGTAGGCCCCGGGCCGGCCGGGGCATCCGGCGGCGAGCCAGGTCCTGAAGGTCCGCTCGTGTACGCCGAAGTGGGCGGCGGCCTCGGCCTGGGTGTCGACGACCGGGGGCGGCTGGTCGGCGAGGCCCTCGGCGACGAGCCAGTCGTGGACGGCCTGGGGGTCGAAGTCGTAGGCCCCGCCGCGGCCCTTTCCTTTGCGGGCGTGGGGCAGTCCGCGGCGGATCCAGCCGGTAATGGTCTTCGGCGGGACTTCCAGCGCGGCGGCGAGCTCGGCTTTGGTCATTCATCAAGCGGACTTGTGGATCCGGAGGCCGTGGAGCGGGGAGGCGGGCGCGGTCGGCGTTTCTTCCGGCCCGCTGGCGCCGTGGCCGTAGCGGGCCCGGGCGTGGCCGTAGAGGTCGAGGAACTTCGCGATCTCCTTCTGGGTGGCCAGGGCGGTTTTGACGTCCTGGATCCGGACCGATCGCTCGTAGAGGTCGCGGAGCCGGAGGATCGCCGCGCCGAGCTCGGAGTCGACGTCGACCTTCGCGATCTCGGCGATCAGGCGGCGGGCCTCGGCTAGGTAGTGGTCGATTTGGTCGGCCGGGATTCCGAGGTCGGGCTTCTCGCGGATCGCCTGGGCGACCTCGGCGTCGCGTCCGGTGGTCACCAGCAGCAGGGCGACGCGGTAGGTGAGGAGCTCGGGGTCGGGCTTGGTTTTGGTCTTGGTCACGGTTTGGCGATCATTTCTTGGAACCAGTCGCGATGGAATCGCCAGAGGGCGCGGTCGTTCGTTATGGCGTACTGTTCGGTTTTTGGGTTGGCGGTCAGGTTGGCCGATCCCTCGACGGTGAGGTGGTCGCGGCCGTTGTCGAGGAGTAGGACCTTTGCGTGGTTGCGGAAGGCGCGGTAATGGCCTTTGCGTCGGCGGATTCCCTCGAGGAGGAGGGTATAGATCGCGGTTTCTCGGCGTTTGAAATAGAGGCCGGTCAGGAAAACGACCTGGCCGATCCGGCCGGCGTCCCAGAGTTCGAAGAGCTCGACGGCGGTAGTACGGTTGAGCGTCCAGGTGGAGCAGTAGAGGGTTTTGGTCTTTCCGAGGTAGTCGATCAGGGTCGGGACCCAGGTCCAGAAGTCGAACTTGGCCGAGCTGATTAGGTGGACGGATTCGCCGGCGGCGGGCAGCTCGCCGAGGACCTCGCGGAGGGCTTGGGTCGCTTTGACGCGGAGGAAGCGTCGACGGGCGCTGGTGCGGTGGGCGCGTTGTTCCGGTAGGGCGTCGGATTCGAGCGGGTCGGATTCGGCGGCGAGGACGTCCTCGACGAGGAAGCGGGTCTCCAGGGGCTCGACGAGGTGATCTCCCGGGCGATCCATAGGCGGCGGGCGTGGCAAAAATCCCGGCGCGCGAAAAAAGCGCGCAATGTATAGGAT
>Ga0180434_10001910_pt1 | contig 28850 bp, 35 predicted proteins | sample SS_ome_7_FD_132453 | JGI IMG/M metagenome (GOLD analysis project Ga0180434, IMG submission 132453) | Hypersaline lake sediment archaeal communities from the Salton Sea, California, USA - SS_1_D_2 metaG | ecosystem: Environmental > Aquatic > Non-marine Saline and Alkaline > Hypersaline >... | reverse complement strand
TTCATTAAGAACATTAGCGTCGACAGTGAATACTAATTTCACAGAAAATTTATCAAGTGAACCTCTATTGCCCATGCACAATTTTGCATAATCTATCGCCGGCGTCGCTCTGTTTATCGTCGACGATGTTCCAATTCTCTTTTTCATCGAAGCGCCAGCGAGGCTTCCTACCACTGCTCTCTTAGCTGACGACTTCATCATCTCCTTGATGTCTACGTTCTCTTCAGCCGACGAATTTATCTTACTCAGGATGCCATCTGAAAACACTTTCTGTAGTGATTTCAAATCTGAGTTCACGAATTGCGTTCCCTTATCTCTCCTCCTCTCATCTCCCTCATCATTCTCAACAGAACGTTTGACGAGCATGTCGAGCTCTTCCAGAGACTGTCTAGCACTCTGAGCAGCTCCGTCAACGATGCTAGATAACACCTTTACACCGCTGGCTGAATTCACAATGAAATCAGAGTTTGAGCTTGATTTTCTTCGCGTCGTCGGAGTATCGACATTGGACTTGCCTATGAACTTTCTCGATGACACGCCTTTGCTAAAAGGAGCTACTCTTCTCTTCTCTATTGAACTAGCCCTACGTCCTCTCTTCTTTATGCTGTTAGAAAAAGTCAATTACTTCTTCTCCACTGCATCACTAGATGCCTCAGCTGCTCCAGCATCAGCAGACACTTTCTTTTCTATCTCACCGTCTCTATACATCTGCAAGTCTCCGCGATAAGATAATACATTGGCGAGGTCTCTCTTTGATGAAATCTCAGTAAGTCCTTGCCCGCTGCCACTTGAATACGCTCTCACAAGATATCCTTCTCGTGTTCCCTTATCGAAGAAATCATTTACATCTAAATCTATAATAAGTCTAGATGTTTCAAACTTTCTATATCCCCTAATGAACGGTCCAACACTTTCTACTACTCTACCAAATTGATCATATGTAACATTCTTATCCTGTATTGTCTGTTGTTTCGTATCTATCGAAGCAGTATAAAATTCAGGAATTTGAGCAAGCTCAGGTAATATTTTCTGGCCTTGTGGCATCGTAAAAAGAAGGTCTTGAATATTCGTCTTATCATCTGCAGACGAATTCGACGCATCAGGAAGTCCAGTGACCGCCTCCCTAACGAGAGTAGCTTCTATCTGTTGCACTTTTGAAGATGATAACTCAGTAGCAGAAATAGAACCACTGAAATACTGATCGTCTTGCCTCATCGGCGGGTCGTAATCCACCTCATCGTCTGAAAAAGCATAGTACTCAAGGTTCAACTTTCCCTGTGAATACAGCTCACGACCGTAATCTGTGAGCACCATATCGACCACACGTGTCTTATTATCTAGAAAACCAGCCATTTCAAATAACTAGACAGACCCAGAGGTCTTCTGTAAAGCGATATCCTTGGAAAGGAGCGTAACTCCTGATTTCTTTGATAGAAGAGCTTTCAGAGTGAGAGACGGATCGACGTTCGCTCTCGGTGTAAAGATATCAGATATCAACTTCTTATTTGCTTCGATGTCACTCTTTATGAAAAATTGAAGCTCAGCTGGTTCACCTGATCCCGATGACAACGGAATTAGTGGTGTCCCGAACTCATTATTTAAAAACGCATATCTCGTAGAAGCATGATCTGAACCAGATAATCTATCCGCTAGAGACCCTGTTATTCTCGTGAAGACAGCAAAATCAGAATTTATTGAACCTGTCTCCTCAATTATTCCCGCAGTCATGCCGTGTGGTCGCTCCTGGACGTAATATACTTTGTTCTCTTTATTGTTCGCCAGTCCCAAGTTATTCAGCACAGAAGCGTTTATCCTCGTATCATTATTAAAATCAACGCCAAGGGCTGCCTGGGGAGATGAACCAGACACTCTTCTTGCTAACAAATCACTACTTTTGAAATATCCGTGACTGCTAAATTTATATCTTCTGCTTCTCGTCGCTAGGTCACCGTAATACGTTGAATCTGCTTCATATGTTATTTCAAGTCTTATCTGTCTGAAGAATGCCAAAACTGTCGAACTGTCGTATAGGACTATCCCTCCTTTGCTATACGGGCTCGTCACGACCAAAAACTCCCAGTCACCCTGCATCTGAGTTCCTCGCAGCCCTGGTCTCCTTCCTCGTATCGGTGGTCTTGCCTCTTCTTTTATTGCGATAGTGTCCTGAACTTCCTCTATTGCATCCAGCATCGGATAATACGGCATCATGTCTGCTGGTCCGTAATTGCTTCCCGTCGTCGGCCACTCATTGACGTCGGCCACCCCTCCTCCGCCAGTGAGCCATCCGTCCGGAGGAGAGCCGGCTCCAGATAAATCTGCTTCTACATTCACATACCAATCATCGACGTCAGTCGTCCATGGATAATCATTACCAAAGCCAGTATCTGCATTTGGTGCACCCGTGGCTCCCTCCGTGGCCCAATCGTTGCTGGGAGCACCATCGGCGTAGAACGCATCGATGGTACATGGGTTGTGTTGCGTTGAACCGTCATGGAATACAGTTCTAATGTGCCTGTCCCTGCCCCACGATGACATGTTCGTCTCAAATTTTTCTGCAGCCGTCGAGCCTGACCTTCCTACCCAAAGAAGAAAAGACCGCCTGAATATCGTAGAAATTGCTGGCTGTTCCGCGGTCTCATTACCATCTTGAAAATTCGTCGGAGCATACTCAGACAAACCCCTTGCTGCATTCTTCAATCTAAAATCATTCAGAATTGGAAACGAGAAAAAATCCCCCAACGACGGGTCCGGGCTTCTCATGGCAAGGACAAACGAAGAAAGAGGAGCGGGAAAACTATCGCCAGTCCATTCAGTGTCCGCCCCCGAAGAATAAGTTCCTGAGTTGTGCATAAACTCTACCCACACTCTTATGTCGGCTATTCTTCCCCTGTCTGGAACGTTTAACGTAAACTTCGCGACTTTCCCAAATGATGCCGAGAACTGCAGGCCCAGATTGGTATCAAATGTATCTGACATATGATCTGCATCTGCCATCATTGTATCTGAGCCTGACATCTTGTATACGGCTTTGAAGTACTGCTTCGGCTTCTTCGTGTAATATAGCGTGCCTGTCGCAGAAACAGCTGTGCTTTCAATAGCTCGTGAACCGCTGTTATACGCTTTGTAGTGTGAAAGTTCGTGCTCCGACGATGAAAGAGCAGATATCACGAACGCGTGGTTTAGCTTCGCGTCAGTCTGCGTCCAGCTCGGCGGGCGAGAGTGGTCATTATCTATTGCAGTTCCATCAGCGTAGTTCTGCTCATGACCCAACTCAGACCTCAGGCCCCTGCCGATCAGCCAATCGTTGTATCGAGCACGTTCCTCAAGGTTCTTGAAGTTCAATGCATTCTCGATATCGATGCTGGAGGTTCTGAGATAGTCGTTTGTTGCCATGTTCTCGTCCAACGGGTGTATTAACGTGTCATTCGCCTGATACGGATGTTTGACAATCCCGCCTTTGTTCGTCGCATTTTCGCTTACGCTTCCCGTAAGTTGTATGATGTCCCCTGCTGACATTGTTTGTTCTCCCTACGGCAGAGGATACTTTATAAGTCCTGTCCTATTCGTTACCACTAACGTCTCTCCAGAGTGACTTACGCTTATCGTCTTTATCGCTCCCACATGCGCTTGGCTTACGTTTGCCTGCCCTAATATTCTCGCGCCAGGTCTCGGTTCTGGAAATGTTGCCTCCATTGCGTTGCCCAGTAAGAGTGGGTCATCGAGAAGAAACAGTATATCGATGCCCTCTTCATCATCACCGCCATAAGTAGCAAGGTTATTCCCCTCTGATGAAGCATCGGTGTGGTCGTCATCTACGCCACGATACCAATTACCAACAAGATTTGCTTCTCCTGCTGGGTCATCAAGTAATTTTGTATAGTTCTCATTGATTTGTGCAGGCGTTCTCAGTGTATTCCAAATTCTAACATCAAACAACTGACCGCCCACCGTATCTCCACCAGCTTCTGGACTCATCAAGACGAAATCTCCATTGCTGCTGTAAATACTATTCACGGTTGCTGCTTGTCCCGCACTAGAACCTGTAAGCAAGTCTACACCATTTTTATACAAATGCCACTTGCTCTCAAACGCAGCAGATATGTCAAGCGTAAATGCCCAATGATCCCATTGCCCCGCAATAAGATTTATTACACTCTGGTTCCACTGTCTTTGCTCGCCCAAGTTCGCGTTCGAACTTCTGACAGCTGAGCGGAAGCCACCACCATCTAGCAAAGCATAAAAATATGGAGATTGACCTCCGCCAGTCGAGTTTCTTTTCTCTATTATGCCCTGCGGCGAATTTGTAACAGAGAGCGTCGAAGGTTTCATCCAAAACTCAATAGTATGGTCATTTTCACCGTTTAATCTCTGACCAGAAAGGACTGACGTCGATGGAAAGAGAGTTCCTCCGCTGTCTTTAACGCCAGACCCTTCATCGTTATCTACATCAAAAAATGGAGAGTATAAAGACATTTACGTCGGCTCGTCAGCTGGCGGAACCACTGTGTTAGGAGTTGCTTTTACAGATGATGGAACACCGACTTTCGTTCTCTGTATCACACCACTCACATTAGATTTATCAGATGACATCTGTATCACAAATACATTACCAGTTATTTTTCCGCCAGGTCTAGGTTCTATGTTATCAACTTCATGTCCTGGTCCCGGCGGCAATGATGACGCAGATGGAGCCATCTCAACGCTACCGAACGGCTCATCAAACCCAAAACCGCCTATACCAAAACCGTCTACAGACATCATCTATCCTATGATAGGCTCCTCTTATATAGAATGAACTCGCTGCCAGATAAGATACTTCCATCTTCGAGATCAAACTTTATTGTTGAGACGCTCGATGACATGTCTGTCCATATGCCGTTGTAAGCACGTCCTATTGGATCTGTTCCGTTAAACCAAATATTTCGTGAAGTATAAAACCTGTTCGCGGTAAAACCAGCTATCAATTTTCTTGGGTCAAATTCTATGTTGCCGAATGAAAAATCAGTTGATGCGTTGAAGCGTGATATTTTCCACCCATCATTGTGATCTTCAGTTGTATTGCCAAGAGAAATTCTCTGAGACAATAAGTTCGCTGTCACGCCGTTTGGTGAAAATTGTAAGTGAGTGCCGTCTGCTTCACTCGACGGTGATGCTCTAAATGTAATAAAATATATTCCATCTGTGTCTCCATCCAAAGCAGTTCCATTCGTCGCCCCACCATCGCTATCTCCAAACCACACAGATGCGGTCGTCGTTGTCACAGTGATAGTATCGACATACGTCAATGCTCCTGCAGTGCCAGCTGATACTGTTCCCGAGACATCGACAGTCGCAGTTCCGTCCATCTCATCAGTCACGCTTACTACAATTCCACCAGAACCCGTAAAGTCAATGACAGATGCAGTTAATACTGTCGCTACTCCATCGAGATGAACGTCAACGACATTCGAACCTGTCGGACCTGCAGGACCCGTCAAACCTTCAGTTCCAGAAATTGCTATCGTCGTTACTCCGCCATCATCATTTACACTAACTAAAATTCCACCAGAACCCGTGAAGCTTGCAGTCGCTGCTGTCGCCTCAAGTGAGCCCGTCTCCTGCCACTCTACGCCAATGATACCACCGCCGCTCGCAGCAGCACTGACAGAACCAGATATGTCAATCGTTGCTATTCCTCCCGCTTCACTCACGCTCACAACGATGCCGCCAGAGCCTGTGAAGCTTGCCGTAGCAGTAGTCTCCACTGCAGCGCCTGCCTGCTGCCACTCAACTCCTAAAATTCCACGCCAATCGACGCCAGCACCGTCGCTTGGTCTTCTGTCTGCTGTTCCATCAAAGTGAATATAGTATGTGCTTCCATCGGTGCTTACTACATTTCCTAATTTTCTATCGGTGCTACCAAGTGCAAGCGAAATAACGCCATCATCTCTTGCGAATACCTCATCACCAGTTGCTGGATCTGTTCCCGTCAATGGACCAAAGATACCCATGTAACGCGCAGTAAAGAGACTGCCACTGATTGGGTCGGAATTCGAGCCACTTGCCACTTCTCCCTCTACCATAAACAACGTGCTCTGAAAGCTTCCCGTCGCCTCTCCAGATACCCTACCAAATTCTAATATTCTTTCTTCACCAACTGAACCTGACTTTATGAACAGGCTTCCCGTCGGCCTCACAAGTTCTCCTCTCGTCAGAGCAGTCTTGGCCAAACCTACAACCGTCCCTCCATCTCCTACTTCGTCATCAAGCTTATCGTGTATCTCCTGCAAAGCACGAGCCCAACCATAGCTACCGCTCTCTTCAGTCTTCTCTCCTGCTGCTGGTGACCTCAACCATGACTTCATATGGCGTACAGCCACAACAAACGACGCAGTCAAAGTCTGGTCTGCATCGACTATGAGCGTCCCTGCATATGAACCTTCTTTATTTGGAGTAAACGTTGGTGTCTCTGACGTTGGGTCATCGAATCCATCGTAAGAACCAGAAGGTTGGCTTCCCGTCGCAACAGCCCAGAGAAAACTAGTCTCTGCTCCATCTCCATCGTTCGTCAAATTCACCGTAGAACCGATTGGAACGACAGCGAAAGAGCTTGTCGCTCCATTAATTGTTATTTTTGCTATAGGCATGTCAGACCCCTATGCTACCAGTAATGTAACGAGGAAACTTTCTTCCTGTCTTATCATCTTTCTGTCCGAACCTCGTCCACATCTCAATGCCACCTGTTGGAATAAACTGAACGTCTTGTTCTCTTCTTCTCTCATAAACGATTTTCGGTCTCTCGAGCATGTGGCTCTCCACCACAAGTTCGTCACCCATGAAATAAGCACGTGCCGGGATGAGCTTCCTCACCATGTCGATAAAAGAGCGATCGAAAAAGTCCAGCAAATCCGCGAACAACGTAAAGTTCAGTCTTCCCTGCAGTCTCTTAAAATAGTGTTCTCTATACGTCTCAAGGTCCTCGTATTGAACCCTATACTTGTTTGCAGGAAACCCTACGGCTTCATTGAACATGTCCATAGACTGCACAATTTGTACGATGTCTTCATTGAGACTATCTATCATGTTAAACTCAAGACTTATCATCTTGCTGTCATTTACAAACTCGCTCTGCTTAATTTCCGGTGCATCGAAAATTCTTACTTTGTCATCACTCCATCCAAAATCAAGAGACGCAATGTAGTTGTAATCATTAAGAGTACGTTTATAAGCGTTATTCGAAGGATTGAAACCAGAGCCCCTGCCGTGGTTCTCAAACATCGAAAAATCCTCGATGCGTGGTTCTATCACGCCAGCTACAGATGCTGTCAAATCCTCATTGAGACGCCAATTGACTCTCAAATTATCTCCGTGAGCAACTATGTCAGACACACCGTAGCTTTGAAAATTTAATGTGTGGTCATCGAGCTCTTCTTTTGACAACTCTCTCGTCCAAAGTCGTGCTTCTTGCATCCAATATTCTGCATCAAAGCTTGCTGTTGCTCCTACATGAAATGTATCCCACGTCGCCGTCGTAATAAGACCGCTTGAGACACCCTTTAAGCTCGACGTCGTATAGATATCTATCTCATCTTCATCAAGTTCTCTAATGTTCACATTTAACGAAGATGATGCGTCGCTCATGATAAATGATATATTCTGCCACTCATTATTAAAGATGCCCAAGCCACCTGCACTGAGTTGGTTCGTCCCATCTGACGATGACAGAAGTAATGTTCCACTGTGCGAACCCACGCTATCTTTCTCGTAGCGCATCGTCATCCACGTATCTCCATCAACGAGAGACCAAAGCGTTCCAGAAAGCTTCGTCGCAGTGATGTCAGAACTCGATGTCAATGGAAACTTCACCCTTGTCTCTACAGTGAAATCAGTTCCTGGAATGTTATCTCCCGCTAATGCCAAAGTAATAGAACCAGTTAAACTACCAGAACCAAAGCCCAAAACTGGAACGCTTTTATCTGCCTTAATGCGTTCAGTTCTCACTCCGACGTTCGGAGTATGACCGAATTCCTTAATACGAACAAAATTCTCATTGATGCCATATGCCCTAAGCAGGGCTTTCACGCTCTCTCTTGTGCCTTTCGTCTTATAAAAATGCATGAGATTGATGAGAACGCGCCTCCAAAATTGATTTTTTATCTCAAAAAGCGCAACATCGGTCTCATTATTTCTGTTGAGATTCTGCAGGACGTTTCTTCCGAGAAGATATTGAAATGCATCCTTATTCAAGAAGTTACCAGTAAACTCCCATCCAAAAAACTTCGCAACAACATCAAGCAAAGCATCCGGTGTCTGGTCGAAATCACCGTAACTCGTCTTTAGAATGTTCGTGAATTGGTCTATGTGCAACTTAATGCTATCAAAATGTCTTCCACTAACGTATAGAAAATTCTTCAATATCTCAGTATTCTTGAATTCTTCAAGAACAAAAAACTGTTCTGGCAGCATGTTCGTTATGATATTCTCATTCTGCCTATCATAATCACTACCAGATGTCTGCTGTATCCCTATGTAACTGACGACATCTTTTGCATCAATTAACAACACAGGGTCAAGCTTCTCACTAGCAAGCAGCGAACCGCTCCCTCTCATCGCATCATAATAGTTCTGAACTCTTCCATTCAGACCGCGTCCCGAATAATCTATTACTACGCTATCGTGACTGGTGCTCTGCGCAGAACCTGAACCGTTGAACCTAAAGAGAGCAACCAGATTTTCTTCGGCATACTGCTTCACATTGAACGATGAACTTATGTTTGCTAACGTCCTCGGCTTTTTCCACACTTTGACATCATCAAGCGATCCTGTAAAAAATGTGACATTCTTACCATCCATCGTACCAGAAGCTACACTCATAGATGTTCCTGCCAAATCGATACGTTCGAATATCGTCAAGCTTGATGAATTTGCAAGAATAGGATACTGCGTTGAACTCCCTGTAAAAATGAGTATAGAACCCGTCGTATTCGTAGCATCGAATACGCCTTCAACATACTGATCACTTTCCAAAGCCATCTCTGTCGTCGCTTCATTGACGACAGAGCCCGACTTCATTCTAAATCTAACCTCTGAGCCCGTTAGATACAGCGTATAACCATCTTCATTTGAACCACTCACCTTCTGCAAAATGACCTGAACTTCTTCTGTTCCAGTCATCGCTGCTGGCACATTCAACCAAGCAGAGACAGAAATTGAAGATGTGTGCGGACTAAGTATTCCCGTTCTGTAGCTTCCTCCGTCGTCACCTACATCTTCGATGAGAATGTATGACGATGAAATTGAACTATCAAATCTCATGTGGCCAGCATAGCTTGGCCAGCTCTTTAAAACATGTTTTTGGTATCCATCTAAGTCATTCGTAAATTTCTGTAGTTGTGCACGTGATCCGTCAAATGGATACTCGTTTAATATCTTCTCCCCCGTAATATTGAAATAATCAAATGCTGAATTGAAAAACACGAAATTTGAAAAATCAGAATAATCGACTTTCAATTCTACATTTTCAAGCTCTCTTATCTTCTCTACGACAAAGTCCTGCTCTTCTGTAGCATCAGAAATCGTGCTAAGAGACTGTGGGTCAGATGCAACCAGATCGCCTTCTACCTTAAAGCCATCTCTAAACAGATCTAAAAGGTCACTTGCCACTGCCACTTACCTCATAAAAAGCTATAACTTCTTCTACAAGCTCGTCATACTTTTCTTCTTGATTTTCACCCATGATTGAAACTATAGCCTCATAATATTCATCCACTGTCGAATATCTGAATCGCATTACTTTACCCTAAATCTGTAGTCATTATCAATCTTTTGAAGTTGACCATCTACATTGAAGAAAAATACAATCTTATAGACTTCACTTTGCGCTAGAGAGTTCATGTAGAAACTAAAATAGTTTCCGTTTTCATCATAAGAAAGTCTCGTTGTCTCCGTGGAACCAGTTCCCAGAGGAATAATCACTTTGTTGGTGAGCGCATTATCGATTCTATAGTAACCCTTTTCGATGATCGTGTTACGCAGAACTAACGAACCTGTTTGCACGACGGCTGGATTATAGTTCCTAGTCTTTACAAAAAGGTTAAGTCTTGCTTTCTCACTAATCTCATACTCTGGTTTCAAATTCTTTACTTGAACTTGATATTCGTCCTGCTCATTATCCGTGTATGCTCCATCGTTGTGTGGAACAAATGTTCCAGTCATATACGACTTGCCATTCAAGCTCCATGCGTCACTAAAGAGAGAGCCTGAGTATGAACTTGAAGCCAACGCAAATGATGCACTGTATATGCCTGTCAATCCCGTGTGTGAAGCTGACACTGTCTGCACAGTCCCACTCAGGTCCATTACATCTACAGTTAGAACATCATTTCCCGTTCCCACGCCAGAAATATTAGTTAGCTGCCCACGCTGTTTGTTATAAAGGTATAGGGAGCTTGTTATATCGAAAAGAAATACGCTGCGCTGGTCCTTGACACTGTCATCCCATCTCATCTCAATGGTTGGTCGTCTATCAAGAAAATGTGTGTTCCTAGCATGGAACTTCTTCGTATAATAATCGTTAGCATCCCACTCTTCTGTGTCGGTCAGCTTAACCATGAAACCGTAATTTGGCATCCCACCCGTCAGCCATGCCCCTATGATATCAGATACATCGACCTCTATATCTTCATGACCAGTATCAAAGCTATATGTTGCAATAGTGCTCTCCACGAAATCGCTTCCAGTAGTATCCCACCAAACTGACGTCTTCGCTTTTTCCCAGTTTGCGACACCCTTGTCGGCATAATTGTCGTTATCTATTCCTTTGCCCTCATCCCATGATTGGGACATTCTGGATATCTCTATATCAAAGCTTGACGGTAACTCCTCGGCATGCTGAGCGTCAAACAACTTTAGATGATACGTCTGTCCAGTCGTCGGCGCCACGCTAGATGCTGTCAGCTTGGCAATTTCATCAAGATCAAATTCTAATAAAATACGTCCTATACTAGATGAAGCAGCATAGCCAGATGAACCAGACACTCCGGTCTTCTTAAAAAGTTCAAGTATCTCAGAAGCACCAAAGTTTGAACCAGTCTGTGGAACGTTGTTCCTCTTTACATTCGAAATGAATGTATCTTTTGATGGAAATATCCTGTATATCATTTACTTCGCCACTCCCACGATGTCCCTTCGAGGAAATTTAATCTCGAATATCGCGTCGTCGGGACAGTAGATGATGTTATTCATTGTCTGCGATGTTACATCAAATCTCGTGCTTGAGTATGAAAAACCATCATGAGTTCCCATAGTCGTAGAAAACTTAATCTCATACACAGAAATCACACCCAATACACTCTGCAACTCAGATGAAAGATCTGAAATCACTATTGGCTGTCCTATTTGCTGCTCATCTACATCAAAATAATCGATGGCTACATCAAGACATTTCGTTAGTACTTCAGAGCGATTAAACTTTGGAGATACGACAATGCCAAAATCCATCTTTAGATTGATAATCTTTGCATCAAGAATATTGATGCCATCTGTCATCATTCTATATTGCGAAATGTATTTCTTTATGTTCTTCTTCAACGTCGATGTCGCCGTGGTCAGATGACCGTTTGGGTCCTTCGACAAGACATGCATATCGATGGCGAGTGCATTCGTATTGTTTCTCTTGACGAACACCTTCTCTGGGCGACCGAACTTCTCAGGGATTGTCAAAACCCTAGCAACAAAATCGTCCTTCGTTACAACTCTGTTCTGCGCAGCGAAAAATGCAGCGCCATTCGCCTTAATCTCGCTGATGCTCTCAGGTGGAGCGCCTCCCTGTGTGCTCTTCATGTTTATGCATTCAATCGACCCTTCAGTTGCTGATTTCTTTTGAACATTCAAGTTCGTCGCATTAAACGAGATTAAAGCATTCTCAACGTTTCTTATAGAACCCGGCGGAACATTTGTATCGGGGCCACCACCCACACGATACTTAATCGTTAACGTCGTATTGAATGGACTAAGACCTAAGCTTCTCGTCTTTAGAAAGTTTTGAGGGTCTAGCTCAAATGCCGTGAAAGTCTTTCTCCCGGCAAGTGGAAGTGCATAATCACCCAAATTTGGAATAAGCTGGTCATCAAAATTCACTCCGTCACCAGAACCGAATACAAGTGATGTCTTCTTTGTGGTCGGGTCTCTATCGGTGATGAAACGCCTCGGAACAGTGAGCAACTTAAGAACGTATGGAACCTCGAAATTATCCTCGTCTGTATTCACATCGCTATCAAATACAGTGTCTTGTGCGAGATAATCGACTTCGGTCCAATCGTTGCCATCACTATCTACGACAGAGATTACCTCGATGACATTCTCATTTGACAATTCTACGGTCTTAAACTGTTCAAAATCTCCCACTGATACTGTATCTGTCTTCGTCTCTCCTGCTATCACATCCACTGGCTTACGAAGAGCAAAATGCGTCGGCAATCCCGTACTCGCATCAAACTGTGAGCCCGTGACTTCTCTTCCAATAGAAGCGCTAAACACTACGTTATCCAGTGTCTCGAACGTCGTTCCATTTGGCCCACCCGCCTTCGAGCCCTTCCTCAATATCGGTGAAAACGAATCATCTGGAACTGTGTTTCCCAAATCGTCCGTCGTAGCAGGAACCTCAATTATGAAATGAACCTTCCCCCTCGCCGCTCTATTTCCCTTCGGTCTATACCCCAAAGACTTCGCAAATGAAACGACGTTCTTCTCTTGACGTGCAGTCTCCTGTTTTAACTCGCTGAATTGCTGGTCCATGTAGAATGATAGAACGTCTCCTACGTATGCATTCAACTCTAACAGAGCCATTCCCGGCGAACTCTCGTTGAAATCCTGAAATGAGCCCGTAAAGTGGGCATCTGTGAATTTCATCAAGTCTCTCTTGAACGTGGAAAAATCCCTGTTCAGGTACTTTATCGTCTTCTCTTTATTGAATTCTGCCATTCTCTTTCCTCTGCACGCTATACTATGAACGCGGCGGAGCCTCTCAGGTCTGGCTTTGACGCAATTCGATAATCCATTGAGATGCCTATTGCATTCTCCGGAATGCTAGGACTGTCAGTTGAGAAAAATATGTTCAAAACATCAAGTTTAACAAAAGGAAGCCAGGTCGATATCTGCGACCTTATTCTATCGGCTATCCTAGATTTGAGCTCATTATCTCTCATCTGTTCAAACATGAACTCTCTCATGTTGCATCCGAAGTTGTATTGCATTACACGTTCTCCCCAATTCGTGATGAGAAGAGAATGTATATCTTGCTTTATTGCATCAATTTCGTTTGCTGTCGTCTCAAAATAGCCGACAGACCCAGATGACTTCGCAAACGGTAGAGTAAATCCAATAGACATTTACTCGTAAATAGGAAGTCAGACTGTTATTCTATGATAGGAAGGCAGGGGATGTCACGCCAGAAGTGACGTTAGTGACGATAACACGAACAGTCTTCGTATACGCATCTATGGCAGATGCGTATCTTGTTGCAGACTGTTCGACGGTCGCGTTTATAGATGTAGCTAAGCTAGTCCCAATTGGTATCAATGTTGTAGCAAGGCCAGATGCATTAGCTGTGACACCAGTAAAGCCTGGTGAGACCCACAGCGTCCCCATCCAGTAGGCCTCGATGCCCGCAGAGAGGTTCTGGAGGAACATACCTGGTCCACTAAGGGGAATTTTTATCAATGCTAGATTTAAGGTGGTAGGCAGGACGACACCGGCTATTGCCGACTGTGCGTATGAATGATACAGCGAAGACCACCTGCTGGCGGCCTCCTGAAGAGAAGATGGTGACGTTTCTGGATTCATCATGCCCCTCAGTCCATCTTCTAGGACTTTCTTCACGAGTGGCACTTTACTTAACGAAGACCTTTCTTTCAGAAAGATGTCTATTCGCTTGAAGATCTGGATTTGGAAGAGGTGGTCCTGAATTTCCTGTCGCTGTAGCATGAGCGTGGCCCGCAAATATCCTCGTAAAAGTCTCGCCCTTAATCACTCTTTCCGTAGCGTCAGAACCAAGCTCAATCTTAGGACCATCGATGATGACCGTTCCGTCAGACTTCATAAAGATGTAGGCGCCACCAACAGATATCTTCAAATTTTCCCTAGCTACAAACCTAAGAGCATCCGACTTCACCACAGCTGCCGCAACGTCATTCGTCTCTTCCTCAAACGTAAGTTCGAGGTTATCATCGACGTCCGTCTTCATCGAAAGGTAGATGAACGACTTATCGTCGATTGGGTCAGGATTTTCGCCGGCTCTCCCCACAATGATATGACATGAACCCGCTCTCTTTCCCCCTCCTAAAGAGTTTATGTCTCCGTATCCACTGTCAATGTCGGTCGGTCTGTCCGTTCCGAACACTATCATCGAATTGTTTGAGCCAGCTATTACCCTGTCACCAACACGCTTGACGAACTCGGGGACGTCCTCCCTCGCGATATCGTATGACATCTACTCAGGCTCATCCCCAAATGACCTCGAGAGCCTGCCATCGTTAGTAAGCCTTCCCGCGGCTATCTTGTCAGTATCATTTGCCGTCACATCTGGATTCGGTGGAGCATCGCCGAAGCTATTCGCCAACCTGCCTTCTTCGCCAAGCGTATATTTGTCCTGACCTCTAAAGTAATTCAGGTTCTCATCTCCGGGGACCTTCCCTAGCCACAGCCCATGCTCGTAGCTCTCATCCTCGAATGTAACATATATGTGCTCACCCGGTTTAACAGGGACGCTGTCATGTTCGGGCATCATCGGCCAAAAAACACGAAGATCATCATCTCCAATGAATTGGTCAAATTCATTGGAGATGATGCGAGCTTTTACACTATTTTTTGGATTCACCGGCCCAATCGTCGCCGGTGTATCAACACTCTTTCCGTCAATAACGTGAGTCATGAAGCCCTCGCCATCTGGATTCTCTAGACGAGCGCCGAACACATCAACGGCAATAACAAGAGCACGATACCATGTCTGAACATGATCACTCTTATTTCTTATATCTCCGCGTGCGTGGTCATTTATAAGCTCAGAAAGAAATATTTCTGGACGACGAAAACGCTCTATGTCTTGTGCCCTTGCCATCACTCTACACGATGGTCAATCTCATGCCACAATTCTTCTTCTTCATCCTGATCGAAACCACTGTCAGTGGGTGTCTTTTTAGCTACTAATTCTTCTTTTTGCTTTATTTTAGCAAGTTCAACGACCTGAGAATTCTGTTTCGTCAAGCTATCTACTATCTTCACGAGCGGCTCACCGACAGTTGCTATTACAAGTGGGTCTGCTTTTGTTAGCTTGAGAATTTCGTCATAGAGATCTTCAAGCTTCTCTCTATCTTTCTCGATATTCTCAAACGCCTTATCGATATACCCACTTGACTTTTTACTCACTATCTATTCCTCGTCGTAATACTTAAACTTCCATTTCACATATAGCTCTCTCATCTTCTTGAGAGACATTGCAACCTGCTTCTCATTTAAGCCTGTCATCTCACGCAGAAACATGTAAACTGCTTTCTTGTTATAAATAGCGACGCTATCTGAATTCTTCATGATGACTATTACGGCCTCAAGAACAGCTCGTTCACTAGGTTTCGTCAGCTTCGTTCTCCAAAAATCTAGTTCATTGAAAAAGCTAACCCAAAATTCCCTCTCTACTACGTCCTTCTCGTGACATGAGAAAGTCATTTCTGGATTGTTTTTGATATCTTCTCTATCTATCTGAACGTGTATATTCCTCTCTATGTTATTCTTCTTCGCACGTTCTCTCGTCTTTTGAATGAACCAATTTCTTGCTATTACATTGAAATACGAAAAACCCTTTGTCCCTCTTTCCGGCTTAAATTTCGGTAACATTTCATAAAGATTTGCAAAGCAATCTTGCTTCAATGTCTCTACATCATCTAAAGTATAAAATTTATAAACATATATTAGATTTTCAACAAGTTTCTCAAACGCCGGTCTGATTCCTTCGTTGAATAAGGCATGCTTCTCTTCGTCTGTCGTTGCTTCTATATACCTTTTGATATATTCGTCATTTTCTTCTGTGAAATATTGTGCCAATCATCTATCCTAATCTACAAATACTGGTGGATTGTGCTGCGTATTTTCTTTTTTATCTTCTGTGTGATCCGATAAATTTCTTGCGCTCTCAGCGTTTTCAATGAAATTCACGAATCTCTCAGACATCTCACGCATATTTCTGTATAACGACTTAATCTCATCAGAGTTACTAAATGTTGGTTTCTTTAGTTGCTCAAACAGATACTCTGTGAACACACTCACATCATCCGTTACCAAGTTCATTATGTCATCAAGTTGTCTTGCTCTTGTTATGAAGCGACTGAGAGCAATCGCTAGTAACACATTAAAACAAAATGAAATTAAGAAAAATGCCAACATCATTTCTTATCTCTCGTGTAACCATCTTTTGCCCAACCAGAGCCCTTTAGAGTGAAACTCGTCTTAGAAATAATGAGCTCCATATCAATGTTGCACCCATCATTACAACACATCGGCGCAACATGCCTATTTGATACTTTATTCTTCATCTCCAAAATACGCTTGCACTTTGGACATTGATAGTTGTAAGTAGGCATGCTTAGTTTTCTTTCTTGCTCTCTTTATACTCATCAGAAAGAATAAGCGTATCATCTCCAAATTGTGGAGTGAGGTCAATCGACCTCAATGCTTCTGATGCATCTGTCTGCGTCAGCAATGCACTCTGCACGATGGACATAATCTCAATCAAAACTTCTGGTGCTAACTTCATTTTCTATTCTCCTTCAGCTTCTTTACATTATACCGCATCGATGATGTGATGTAAATACTTCTTAGCGACCGACCAACTGAAAGTGCATCGGGTCAGTGTAAGACACTTTCTTCCAGTCGCGAACACACTGGCCCACCGACGGGCTTTCATATCCCACACCGAATTCCTGGACGCAGCTCTCCCAATCACCGTGTCCCCAATCTCCGCCCCACGTAAAACCACATGACTTGAATATTCTAACCATTCCATATGACACACCATTCGGCCACAGTTCCATCCATTCTTTGCTAAACGGTGGTGGTATCGGGCCACACTTCATGTTGTCAGACCACGTTTTTGCTCGATACTTTGACTTATTCTTATGCGGGTCAATGTCAATGGCTGCTCCCCATGAATGATAACTGAGCGGTCTGCTCTCATCATGTCTGATGTGACGATGACAGTATGAGCCCATTCTATCCACCTCGACCAGCCCAGCCACCGTGTCAACCCTTCTTAATGCTTCTTGGAGATATGGAGCTACGTATTCTGCGACGTGCAGCTTTCCAGAACCGTTATTCCAATTGCCAGGCAGTTTCTTGACAGTGGTCATTCTACATTTTGGAAATGCAAGATGCTTCTTCTCTTTAGGAGCGCGACCGTAAAGAGCATAGAGCTCTGTTCTATTGCTAGGTATCTCCGCCGGACCATGAAACTCCTCAAACAGCGTCTCACAATTACCATGCGCATCAAAAACCTTTTCAACAAAAGAAAGCTCACTCTCTTCCTCAAAAGTCTTTCCAAACTCCTTCTTTCTGATTATTCCGCAGATGCTTTCGATAAGTCCCATTTGCTCACTCTCGTTGTGCCAAACCTCTGAACCGCGATGGCAGCACACTTGTTGGCGTAAATTATGCTATCGATGATGTTTCCTGGATCTCTCAGCAGACCCATCGTTATTGCCGCAGTGTGAGTGTCTCCGCAACCTGTTGTATCGACGACGTCATCAATGTCGGTCGCCTCAAACTCCATCGACGAAACCTTGTATCTACCCTTGACGACACCCGGCGGTATAGATGTATCGATGCTATCAATCCAATGAAGTCGAGCACCAGCGGCGCCCATCGTTATCACTACATATTTAAAAAGCTCCTCAACGTATGGATATTCGCTCCTGTATATCTGATGACTGAACTCCTCAAGATTGAACGTCAGGACGTCGGCACCACGATACATGCTGAGGCACGGGCGTTTGCTATCGACGATGACGAGCGCGTCGCTTTCAATTGCTTTTTTGACGATTGACTTCGTTATCGTTCCTTTATCATAATCGGAGAAGATGACGGCGTCGAAGTCAAAGGTTGTCCTCTCCATCTTATCTTCAAAGATGCAAACATCGCTGCTGCTAAACTTCTTTCTGTTATCAACACGAAAGATATGTGTGGCACCGTCGATGAACCTACACTTCTCCATACGGTCACGTGATGCATAGCACCTGTTTGGTATGAGACCATGATGCGTCATCTCATACTGCTCACCCACACCACAAATGCCAGATACATATACCTCAACTTCATCGCCGCCAAGAGCCTGAATGTTAGCTGCTACATTTGCAGCACCTCCCAATCTCACTTCATCTTCTTCCTCTACGTCATAAATTGGAACGTCCGACGCCTCCTGGCTCATCCGCTCAGTCTTAACGTAAACGTAGCGATCGTAAATTATATCGCCTATTACGAGAACTTTCTTAGGGACCATTCTTTATTTTCTCAATGATAGCAGAAGTCGAGACACCCTCTGCATGATATTCTTTAGGAACGATGCGAACCTCAGCAATGTCCGCGCCGACCACAGTGTCTTCAAGTCCGGCATACTCTGGTCCTTTCACGATAATATCTGGTTTAACTCGCTTGATAAGCTCGTATGGAGTGTCTTCATCGAAAATATGGACGCCATAAACCATATAAAGATTGCTTACGATACGAAGACGTTCCCATTGTCTAATGATTGGCCTGTCATCTCCCTTGAGACGTCTCACACTTTCATCACTGTTGATGCCGACCCACACCTGACCATCGTCTCCAGCGAGCCATTCTGCATACTCTATTGTCTGAAGATGGCCTACATGGAACAGGTCAAAGCAACCGTTCGTGAATACTCTCATTCAAACTCCGTATTAACGAATTCCTTTGGTGTAAGACCCTTGTCATCAACGAAATACATAGCATCTTCTTTGCCGAACCTGAGCTCATCGTAACAAACACGATTGTCTTTCAGCCACGTTTCAGTCATCTCGCGGTAGTTCTCCTCGATGAACTCAACATTGCCAGAGCAGGCGCTCATGCCGCGAGCCGTGAAGATGACAATCTTGTATCCCTCAGTCCAAAGCAAATTGACCTTGCGAATTACCTCAGTCTTTGGCTTCGCTAGGTGATACGTCCCCGTCCTCTCCTGTGAGCACAACGTCCCGTCCAGGTCCATCACTATCGTCTTAGATGACATCAAACCTTCCTTCACTAAAACCTGATAGCGGGATGTTCAACTCTGCCAGCTTTTTCCATCCGTATACTTCAAGTTCTATGTTCGGATTATCTCGTTTTACAGCTTCAATTTTTGAAGCATGAGCCGTCTCGTAATATGGGTTCTTCACATCAACATATTTATCTTCTTCGATGAAATAGAAGTCAGGATAGTATGAGCGCTCGTTCCCGTCGTCATCGACGTAGGGAATTCGCCCGACATGTGCGTCGAACTTGATGTCGTTCTCATCGAGATACCTAGCAAATTCTAACTCCCAGAGACCCTGGCATTTTATTGTTTGGCCGTCTTTCTTCTCGTAATCATGCCACGAACATTGTCCAACACGAACGCCGTCGAAGTCTCCGCGAGCCCATGCTCTTGCGACACCACGAGAAATTAAATCCCTCATTTCTTGATTTTCAAATTTCTTCTTTGCAGAAATTGAAGCCTTCTTACGAAACTCTGGCTTCTTCATTCCGTTCTTTTCACCAGAATTTATCTTTCTCTCTTTGCTAGTCTTTGAGACTTTCGCAGCCCACTCAGGATGCGTCTCTTTCGTTCTATACGTCCTGCCATAAGCGGGATTTCCTTTCCCAGAGAAAATCTTACTTTTAAGTTTCTTAAGACATTCTTTAGAGCAAGTCCTAGTAGCACGTTCAGGGCGAGACGGCTTCACATATGTTTTAAACTCAGAACCACAAATCTCACAATTTTTCTTTGTCATCGGCATGCACTAAATAGTCTTTCTGGTCAGTGCTTACCGACTTTTTGCTATAATCACCTATAACAGCTCGACCTTCCATTTCTTCCCAATCTCTATTGGTTCTAATTTCATCATTCCTATCAAGGATGACAGAAAAAAGCTTTTCTTTTAAACCAACAGATGCACAAAAATGACGTAAGTTATTAACATCTTTGCTAAAACAGTGGCCACCGTAACCTAAATCTCCGTCCGGACCTGGCACGTCCAAGTGACTGTTCGCAATTCTCCTGTAATCGAGACACGCCAACAGCTTCACCTCATCGTAATCAACACCCAGCTCATTACAAAGCAGATACATCTCATTTCCAAAGATTACCTTCGTTGCAAGAATTGCATTCGTAAAGAGCTTACACAGTTCAGCCGTCGTCGGGCCGCACTGAAAAATCATGCCATCATTTTTTAACATGATTTTCCTCTCAAAGAATTTGCCGACGACAAGAGCGTCCTCCTCATCACCGCCCAAAATGACGCGCTCGATGGTCTCAAAATCCTCGATGCTGTTCTTCTCCGTGAGAAACTCAGGAGAAAACAGAACGCGGAGCCCGCTCTCCGCCTGCATCTTCTCGGTGAAGCCCGGCCACACGGTGCTTTTAATGATAACAACAAACTCGCTGACATCGCGACCCACGTTCTTCGCTGTCGTCTTTATGTCATTAAGCACGCTCTCTACGATGCCGGTGTGACAAGAACCGTCCTTCTCCATCGGCGTCGGCACACATGCAAAAATGATGTGGCTCTCGCGAACGACGTTCTCAAGAGTGTCAAAACCTTCCTGATATTTGTCATACACTAAAGTAGAACAGTCATCCTCGAAGAACGAGATTACCGCTTTTCCTACATAGCCAAAACCGACGGAACCCACCGTCATCTTTGACAAATCAAAATTCTCTACAAAGTCCGGATCGTTGATGCTAACCATTGATAATTCCCTCGAATAATTTGTTGAAGCGCTGTGCCTGAACCCGCCAGTTTTCTGCTACCGCACGCGTTCTCGCATTATTAGATATCAGTTCATAGTGATACTCATTTGCATTCGCATATTGGTCTATGAGCGAGACCCAATGTTCTACATCACACACTATTCCATCCACTCCCGGCTGTATGAGCTCGGACGGCGTACCCATATCAGGCGGATAGAGGACCACGCAGCCGGCCGCCATCGCCTGACGGTGCGCCCTGGATGAGGGTTCCTTGAATATGGAAGTGTATGGGAGGAACCCACTCGTATTGAATAAATTCCACAGTTCTGGACCATTGTCAAGATTATCGTGATACACAATGGCTGGATGAATAACTTTTATCATTCCAGATTGCAATTCGCCTCCAATATCATATTGAAGATTCACGTAGTCCGGCCAGCACACGTGAAGCCTGAAGCGTTTATCACGCTGGAATAGCATCATCGTTATTTCGTAGGCTTCCTGTATCCCACGGCCAGGGTCCGAGGCCCAGAGAAGCTGGTGACGGTTCTTCTCCGGCGACGGTTGGTATATGCTCGTATCCACTCCGAGTGTCACACCGGGCAGCAGACGGGGCGCCACAGGCATACGAATGCACTCCTCCGCTATGTTACGCTCGTGCCACGTCGGAAAACAAAGAATACCATAAAGTTTGTCATCGACGGTAGCACTCTCTACAGTCTGAAGCCACTCTCGTCCGTATGAGTGGTCCTGACTGTTAATTACGTTTATCGCTTCTGGTCGATGGCATTCCTCAAACCACTTTCGCCAATGGATGACAACATCGTATTCACGTTTCAAGAACTCATCGTATCTAAGAACCTCAACGGGACTTGCATCCTGAAAAGTCATCACTGGACCCCAGGCATAATCAGAAACAATATCTACGCTATTGAAACCGTAAACTGCATAGTAATAAGGAAGCTCAAGGTGATACTGGATAAATTGACGAACGTAGTTTCTGCGTTCCAGGTCCAACCAGTCCTTCTCTATTCCGATGAAAGCAATCCTCACACCTTCACCCTCAGCGTGATGCCAGCATCACCATATGTAAATTCTTCGACATCACAACTATCTATGACGGTCTTCTGAGCCCAGTTCAGTGGCTCAGGAACTGACATATACTCTATGTGTCCCCTTCCCACGAACTCTCCATTGAGATAGAACTTCGTCATATTATAGCTGCACGAGCCGTGTATCGTGATTGCCGCCCAACTCTCGCCGAAATGCTTGCCCTCTTCGATGTAGAACGTTTCGTGTCCCCTCGTAAAAAGCTTCTCGAGCGCTATAAATTTTATCTTCACTTATATAATCCCTTCTCGTAGTAATCAAGATACCAATCGACGGTCCTGTGCAGCCCCTCATCAAGGCTGGTAGTCGGCTTCCACTTCATGTCCCGCTCAAGCTTGGAGGCGTCAATGTATTGGCGCTCAATTTCCTTGAAAAGCGGGTCTCTCGGCAGAACGATTGGGCTCTCCTCGACGCCGAGTATCTTCGAAATCTTATCGACCAGCTCGTAGATTTCCACCTCTCCGGTGCCGCCGACATTGTAAGCCTCTCCGGTAAAGACGTTCGTCCTGACGTCTCCCATCTTAAGATATGCATCGATGACGTCATTGATATAGACAAACTCGCGCTTCATCTTCTCGACGTCAGAGTAGAGCTGCGGCGGCTTTCCCTCTGAGGCTCGTCTTATCGTATTCGGAATTATACGAGAGAGGTTCATGTCTCCGGGACCGTAGATGTTGCTGCATCTGGACACGAAGATTGGCATGTCGTAGTTCCACGCGTATGACCTGGAGACCATGTCCATGCACGCCTTAGACGTATCGTATGTGTTTCTCGGCTGAAGAGAGTGGTTCTCTGTGTATGGCAGAGATACGTGGTCTCCGTATGCCTTGTCGGACGACGCGACGACGATGCGCTCCACCCTTCCCACGTTCCTAGCGGCCTCTAGAAGATTGGCAGTCCCCATGACATTCACTCGATACGTCGTCATCGGATCCTTTGACGAGACCCTGACTATCGCATACGCTGCGAAGTGGTAGATTGTGTCGATTTCATAGAAGGAAATCGCTTCACAGAGGTCATCGTAATCGCAGATGTCGCCGATGAGAACATTGATGTCATTCGCTATCGTTGGAGGGAGCGAGTTAATGTTTCTCACCAGGCCGACGACGTTTGCTCCTTCGTCATTTAGCCTCATGGCAAGACGAGAGCCGACGAAGCCGCCCACTCCCGTTATTAAAACGTTTCTATCTTTCCAGCTCAATCTTTACCCCCACGGATCTTCGAGCTTGAAAGCCCGCATCTTGAAGTTCCAATTCATTCTCTGATGTTCCTCTTCAAGAAACTTAAACTTACCAAAACCAAAACTCATCAGTTTATGCTGAAGCATTCTCTTCGTGAATGCAGTATAATGCCAATTTCCCTCTACATCCTGTCCGCCGTAAAGGCGGTTCATCGCAGCTTGGGCAATCTCCATCGGTCCTTTTCCGCACTCACTGCAGCCACCACTCATTTCATCAGCAAAAATACGAAAATTGCCTCCACAAAAATTGCACATATGATTGCCAACAAGATTAACATTCGCAGCATCTGAACAAATCTCAAAATCAGGAACCTGGATATCTACGAAACCGTCGGTCGACAGAACACGCCAGCACTCCTGAAGAATTGCGTCAGTCTTCCCATACGGAAAGTGCTCAAGAAAATCCAGCATCAATATCTCATCAGCGATGCCGTCCTGCCACGGCCACGGAAGCTTTCCCAAATCGAGAAGTTCATCACACGGCATCATCAAATCTACGTTATGGTACCCCTCACGACTGTCCTGTCCACACCCAAGATTTAACTTCAGCATTCAATCTCCTTTATGAAGCTGACGATTTCCTCCGCTCGATGGATAGGTAGATGGTCTTCACACAATTCCTGGTAGAAGGCCGCCCCTTGTCTCTCGTAAATGGGACCATCAAACCATCCGTGTATGAGATCCTCGGCAACTTCCAGAAGCGCCGACCCATCTTCAAACGTGCAGAACTGCCGAGGCCCGTCACCCTCATCACCTAACACAGTATTTGAAAGCAGACATGCGCCAGAGAAGCCCGCCTCAAAATGCCTGCACTGATATCCCCACCCCTCTCCAAAAGGCTGTCCCACATCACAAGCATGGTTTAGCACGACCCTCGATTGGTTGTATATCTTGTTTATCTCGTGTGGGTCGAACGTTCCACCAGATGCGACGCTGTATCCTGCGTCATTCAAAATATTCACCATCCTGCGACGGCTCTCATGCATGATGGGATTGCTAAGGCTTCCTATGAAACAGAAGTCCTGCGTCTTCTCAATGCTCAGTGGTCGATAAATGCTCGGGTCAGCAGTCACGATTAGCTTCTTTGCTTTTTCGTATCCCAGTCGCTCCGCAACTTCGGCGCCCGTGCTATCGAACGTGAAAGCATACTGACAGTATTCCAGCGTCTCCTTTAGCATGTTCTCAATGCCTGGAGCCCTGACGTCATCTGGCTGATAGACTATTGCCGGAGCAGTCGGATTTACCATGCCTACAAAATCACCGGCATTCTTGAATATGATCGTGGCATCTGGAAGAATGTGCCAACGCTGTGTGTCGTTCGGCCTGCTAGGGTCGAACATTGCAACATCTACGCCAATATCCATCAAACCCTTGGCAAAAGCAATCTCGGTGCCGAATGGCGCGTTTCGAACGAACGCGCCAATCATGTTAATCTTCATCTACCCATACCATTCCCGGCGAAACCCGATAGCTATCATCCTCATAATGCATCGTGCTGAACTCAAAAAGCTCGCTATCTTCTCTCGCCGATATTCTATGAGCTTGCCCCGGCCGAAGCAAGATACGCTCTCCAGGAAATAAATCCTGTTTGTAACGTTGCCCGACCTCAGGGTCAATGAGCTGAATTTCGACACAACCACTCTGAAGATACATCGTCTCAGTTTTCTTCATGTGATAGTGCATTGAGCCCGCGTGACCCTTCTTGATAAAAAGAAGCTTACCACAGTAAAGGTCCATGTTCTCAATCCATAGCTCATGCCCCCAAGCACGCTCAACGCGAACGATGTCCTCGTGGTCTGTCTTAATTACGCGAGCCATTTTTCGATGTCCTCCTGAAATCCTTGTATCGCCTTGTCTGTCTGCGGATGTGAAATTAGCTGTTCAATCGTCTTCATCGAGGCGGTGACTATGTCTGCACCTGCAGCCCAACAGGCAGTAATATCTTCAGGCTTTCGAATACTACCACAGATTACTTTCGGCATGGGTATGTCGTATATACTGTAGCATCGCGTTGCGCCAAACATCATCTTGCTTTCATAAACATAATTTTTATTAGTCCTGAAATTTGCAAATCTTCTCAACTCATCATCTGCGTCGAGCTTGCCGTCCTTCATTCTATTGTAGAAGAAAGAGACGACCGATGCGCCAGCGTCCATCGCCATCTTGGCTTGGTCCGCAGTCATGCACGCCGTGGCATTCACCTTGATTTTCTCATTCACCTCAAGGTGAGAGATGACAGTCAGATTATCGAGAGTGACCGGTATCTTGACGAACAAATCAACGTCTTTGAGCTCATCTCTCAGTTCGATGGCCTGCTTCACCATCTCCCTAGGCTCAAGCGTGATGACCTCGACGCTGAGGTGCATCCCAATCGTCTCCTCCGCAATCTCCTTTAGCTTCCCTACGTAGTCACCCTTCTCTTCTTTCGCCATGAGAGACGGATTGGTCGTAACTCCCGAGATTGCAGTCGTTCTCGTTAGCCTCTTTATTTCATCTATATTCGCAGTATCAAGATAGAGTTTCCCCATTTGGTGTCTCCGTTCCTTTCATTTCGCAAGATAGAGCCGCCCACAAGTTAGCTCTTCTGAGATTATCTGATACGTCCTCTGAGGACAATTCACCTGAAGCTAGCACAGCTAGAAAAGCATCACCTGCTCCACATGTATCGACAATCTCTACTTCATGCCCATGATGTCTGTGGAACATGCCATCGATTAACGAGTATGAGCCCTTCTCTCCAAGCTTCACCACTATATCACAGTTCCACTTTTTTGAAAGATTGAGAAGCACTTTATCAAAATGCTCGTTATTTCCCTCACAGAACTTATATGCACAATCAGACGTCGCAAACTGTATCGCATCAAGCTCACGTTCATTAACTAACATGATTGAACAATCTCTATACCAACCGTGATTGGTAGTGCTCTGTGAGACCTGACTATCAACTATAATAGGCTTTCCCACTTGATTACACTTCTTAATGAGATGTGCAGCTATTCTTCGGCTCATCACCCCGTGACGATTGTCCGCTATGACAACCCTATCGATGTCAGGAAGTAAAGCATCAAATGCGTCGCAAAATTGTAGCTCACTATCGTTATCATGTTTGCCCTCATTTAGTTGGTCGAACTGAAGAAGCTTATATCCATCTACGAAGAAACGTTCCTTCGTCGTCACGCTATAGCCCGGAATTTCAACGACCTCAGTGTACAGGCCCGCTTGAATGTTTTCGTTACCGTCAGCTGCAGTCAATAGATATGCATATGTTGCGCACAGCTCTTCAAGATGTCTGCACACATTGGCAGCTCCACCAAGAGTAAACGTCTCTTCCTGTCGCTTCGCCACTATAGTCGGCGTCTCGGCGGAAATGCCGAGCGCCGTTCCGTAGTGGAATTTATCGATGATAACGTCGCCGACAACTAGAACCTTCATCATCAATCTCTAATCTCTTCAATGCAACGATAACACAGTATTCTTCCATCATCTGTCCTGCGTCCGCAATACCAACAGTATTTCGCTATTAGCATCTTCATACTCTCAGCCCTCCCAATTTCTTAAGCATGTCGAGCCTGTCGAGGTGCCTCTGCTCTGTACACTCAGTCTCCATAAATGCCTCGACGATGTCATCAGTATCGCCGATTGGCGTTCGCCACTGGCCGAGGACAAGCACATTAGCGTCGTTGTGCTCCCTAGCAAGATAGGACGTGGCCATATCGGTGACGAGAGCGGCTCTGATGCCCTCAAAACGGTTCGCCACTATGCTCATTCCCGTCCCAGTCCCGCAGATAAGAATTCCCCTTGCATCATTCATCTTTACCAATTCACATAGACCCAAGGCGTATTCGATGTAATTAACTTTGCCGTGATACTCGAACGGACCCAAGTCGATAACGTCATATACGTCTTTCCACATCCTCACAATGTGGGCACGCATTGCATTCCCGTTGTGGTCGGATGCAATATAAATTCTCTTCTTATTGTCCGTAGTCATTCATGTATCTCCTATGCCACTTGTCGGCATCATGGAACTCAGGAAGGTTCTTATTTAAAGAACGAATGATATAATTCTTCTTCGCTACATTCTCCACAGCAACCGCCAAATTCACAGCTTCAGTCGCCAAATCGCCGAACGTCAGAACTCCGTGTCTCTCAAGAAGCACAGCTCTCTCCCCTGAACCGAAACTTACTTTATCACCCCAGTTATTGAGATCTGCGTAAGGAAGACACCTGATTGTTCCTCCGAAGTAATCTGCATGCTCAGTTATGTAACAGTCGACGTCCATTCCGCATGCCGCGAATGCCACCGCGTATGGAGAATGCGTATGACATATCGCACCGACCCACTCATGGTTATCGTAGATGTCTATGTGATGGGAAGCATCAACAGACGGCTTCAGACGCTTCTTTTTCATTTCAGCTTCAATGTCTTTCGGCTTCACATTACCTACTTCTATAATGTGAGCGCCGTCCAGCGTCACACCACATATATCGTTAATGCCGACTTGCTCGTATGGAACTCCGCTTGGTTTAATCCACACATTGTTTCCATCTCGCATCGAGACGTTACCGTGAGTATCTTGCACGACGCCCTGCATCTTCGCCATTTTATGGATAGCGTTGAGAACCTCTATCTTTATGTTCATCATTTCCATCCCAATACGTCATTTACAGCACGAAACATCTGGGAGACTGTCGTCTCTTCGCCATCATAGCAATGATGTCCATGTGTTCCCCATGGACCGTTCTTCGTAGAAGACTTTCTGCCGAACGGAAAGACAGCAACACACGGTATCCCCATCGAAGCAGCGACATGCATCATTCCTGTATCATTGCCGACATACAGTCTGCATGTGCTAATTTCGTAGAATGCCTGTGAGATGTCCGTTATCTCCGGAACGAACCTCGCTTGAACATCTCTATGGATGCCACGCATTATCGGCTGAAGCGAGAGGTGCCAGTCCATTATATCTCCCGTCGAACGAATGCGAAAACCTCTCTTCTCCTTCAAGATGCGAGTTGCAAGCTGAGAGAACTTCTCATTTCCCCAATGCTTTTTCTTCCAGAAGCCCGCGTCATCCTTCTTATATCCAACGCCAAAATAGATGTCTCTCGTCTTCTTATCGACTGCATGAAAGCTACAATCAGGCGTGGGTCCCTCATATCCCAAGTCACGAGCATTGTCCATCTGATATTCTATCTCATGTTTTTCCCATGAAACTAGACCCTCAGTCGTCGGATCCGGACGCGTCCTTCCATCCATTACTTTGATGGCCTTAAAGTGTTCCGTGTTTCTCCAGCGTCCATCGAAGGGAATTGCCATGATGGCGACGTCGTAGATAATCTCACCAGCTCTGTTAATGAACAAATTGTCGATGACGCCGCTGTCTCTTAAACATTCCATTACTGCAAAGGCTCCGCAGTCGTCAGGAAGAGAACCGACCATCACATCCACTCGATGTCCCATGGACTTGAGTGTCTTGAGCATTGGAACACACATCACAGCGTTTCCCAACCCGAATGTCTTACCTACGAGGA
>Ga0180434_10001909_pt1 | contig 28851 bp, 29 predicted proteins | sample SS_ome_7_FD_132453 | JGI IMG/M metagenome (GOLD analysis project Ga0180434, IMG submission 132453) | Hypersaline lake sediment archaeal communities from the Salton Sea, California, USA - SS_1_D_2 metaG | ecosystem: Environmental > Aquatic > Non-marine Saline and Alkaline > Hypersaline >... | reverse complement strand
TTTTTGGGCCAAAAACCGACTTTCTTTTCGTGTCTCTAAGTAGTTCTACGGATTGACATGCTGCCCGCCATTGCGGTAGAATTGGTTAAGCGAATAGACATATTCTAAGGTAAAGAGCGCCAATGGTACCGAAAGCAGCGCGGAGGCAGCCAAAAGTCCACGCTTGGAACATCGGAGGTTTACGACGATTCGTTGGGCAAGCCCCGCGCGTTGTGGAGCTAACCAGTTGCGCTGGCGGACTTTTGACAGTAAGACTCGCGGATAAGAGGAGACGACTATGAAAACGAAAGCTGCATCAATCAAGCTACTTGCGGGAATAGCATCAATTCTGATCCCTATAAGTGCTGCGCAGGCATTCGGCGAGGCAGGTTCCGTAGTCGGCTGGGGTGGAGGTGTTGTCCCGGGAAACGATTTCGTGGCCGTCGCGGTAGATGGGGACATTGGGGGCGATCATTGGCTCGCGCTTCGCTCTGATGGCTCGTTGGTGGGTTGGGGCTGGAACAGGTACGGCGAGGCGGACGTCCCAGCGGGCAACGACTTCGTGGCCATCGCTGTAGGTAGGCACTATTGCCTGGCGCTCCGCTCCGATGGTTCGCTGGTCGCGTGGGGCAGGAACGACTACGGTGAGGCAGATGTTCCACCAGGTAGCGACTTTGTGGCGATCGCCGCAGGGGCGCACCATTGCCTCGCCCTTCGTTCCGACGGTTCACTGGTGGCGTGGGGGCTGAACGTTTCCGGCATAACGGACGTGCCGCCAGGCACCGATTTCGTGGCCATCGCCGCAGGAGACCGACACAGCCTGGCGCTTCGCTTCGATGGCTCACTGGTAGGCTGGGGCTATAACAATTACGGCCAAACGGACGTCCCGCAAGGCAACGACTTCGTGGCTATTGCGGCGGGTGGGTACCATAGCCTGGCGATTCGCTCCGACGGCTCGCTCGAGGCCTGGGGCTGTAACAATGACGGCCAAACGGACATGCCGCCAGGCAGCGACTTCGTGGCTATTGCGGCAGGTTGCTCACATAGCCTGGCGGTTCGTTCCGACGGCTCGCTGATAGGCTGGGGCTGGAACTGGGCTGGCCTGACGGACGTGCCAGCAGGTAACGACTTTGTAGCCATCGCCGCATGCTGGAACTATAGCCTGGCGGTTCGTTCCGATGGTTCGCTGGTCGGGTGGGGCTTCTGCGGCCAAAGCGATGCGCCGGCAGGCAGTGACTTTGTGGCGATCGCCGCAGGAGAAATCCATAACCTCGCGCTTCGTTCGGATGGGTCGCTGGTGGGCTGGGGCCGCAATTCGCACGGCCAAACGGACGTCGCGGAAGAGAAGAACTTCGTCGCCATCGCCGCAGGTGGGTACCATAGCCTGGCCGTTCGTTCCGACGGCTCACTGGCAGGCTGGGGCAGCAATTCCCACGGGCAAAGGCACGTCCCGAAAGAGAAGGACTTCGTCGCCATTGCCGCAGGTCGGCTCCATAGCTTGGCCCTTCGTTCCGACGGCTCACTGATCGGCTGGGGTGACAACTACGATGGCCAAACGGATGTCCCGGAAGAGAATGACTTCGTGGCCATCGCCGCAGGTTTCCGCCATAGCGTGGCGCTTCGTTCGGACGGCTCGCTCGTTGGGTGGGGTGACAACGAGTACGGCCAGACGGACGTTCCGTCAGATAGCGATTTCGTGGCCATCGCCGCAGGCGGGTACGATAGCCTGGCGCTTCGTTCGGACGGCTCGCTTGTTGCGTGGGGTCGGAACCAGTATGGCCAGACGGAGGTTCCGTCAGACAGCGATTTCGTCGCCATTGCCGCAACTTACTACCATAACCTGGCACTTCGCTCCGATGGCTCCCTGGCGGCGTGGGGCTCAAACGAGTACGGTCAAACCACCGTCCCGGCGGGTAACGACTTCGTGGCCATCGCAGCAGGAGGGATCCATAGCCTTGCTCTGAAGCGACAAGCGCCACCAGAAAACCAGGCGCCAGTAGCTTTTTTTACTTTCTCTCCAGAAATGCCAAAGTCTGGGGAGCTCGTGACCTTTGATGCGTCAACGTCAATTGACCCGGACGGAGCTATTATCAGTTATGAATGGGATTTCGGTTATGGTAAGTCAGCGAGAGGTAGCAAAGTACAGCATCGTTTCAGAGGAGGACCGGAGGGGAATAAGGAATACGCGGTCAAACTGACAGTGCGTGACGACCAAGGAGCAACAACAACCAAGAGTGCCAAAATTCGCGTCTCCCAGTTGACAAAGTCCCTGGCACTATCGCAGGTTTGTGACATGAGTGGTGCGACAGCAAACGCGAAAATGACTGTCTGGTACAACTGGATTCATGATAACGACTATGTAGTTACGAAGGTTCACTATGAAGCTGGTGGTTTCATAGGGACTGGGACTGTCTCGATTTGGGATAGCGAATCATGCACCCTATTTGTGCCCATCTGGGTCTACAGCATTCACTCATTCTTAGGAACACCCTACGATAGGGATTTCAGCGCAGAAGACTGGTGGCCCATAGCAGAGCAACAGGAGTACGATGGAGAGACGTTTAACGGAATCTTCGTAGACGCAACCGACGTCATCAATCTGTCGTTTTTCGGCTGGTGTTCTGCAGGCGCGCATATTTTGAATCCTCAATTTCCCGTGATCCCTCCTGTGGGGAAAACCAAGTCAGATTGCTTTCAGCCTGATTTGGTCGAGGACCCAGGTTTGAAGGTGGATTCGCCTTATCTATTCGGCGTAAGATTGGCGAGTCCTGGCGAGATTAGAGTTATAGATAACGAAGGAAGAATTACAGGTGTTGTTGAGGGAATACTCAGAGAGGAGATACCTGGGTCTACTTATGACGCGGCGAGCGAGTCTATCCTGATCTCGGCCTTACATCGCTCCTTTGTCTTCCAGGTAGCAGGCATTCGTGAGGGCGAATATGGAATAACGATTTGTCTTGCGCAGGAAGCAGAAAACAGCATAAGCTTCAAGGCTCCTCTCATTCCAGTCCATGCAGGGTCTCTGCATGAATACACAATTGACTGGGAAACTCTTGGCGCAGGCGGAGACGGCGTCACAGTCAGTGTTGACGCTGATGGAGACGGGGATTACGAGACGACTATTATCTCCGATAGCGTTCTTACCGCCGATGAGCTGAATGTCAGTCGGCTCCTCAATATAGACATCTATCCCAACCGCACGCCGAACCGCGTGTATTTGAGCCGGAACTATACGCTGTATGTTGCGATCTTGGGCGATGCAGATTTCGATGTCAGTACGGTCGACGCAGCGACGGTCAAGTTCGGCCGAACAGGCACTCAGGCGAGTCCGGTGCGAGCGCCGATGATGCGAGACCTGAACCGTGATGGATTCGTTGACGCCATGTATGGGTTCCAAACGTTCGACTGTGAATTCCAGCTTGACGATACGGAAGGTGTATTAACGGGAAAGACAACGGATGGAGTGGACGTTGTAGGCCGGGATTCCGTCCTGGTTATGCCCTGATGCTCGGTAAATGCGTCCAACAAACGGGCTTAGCGGCCAAATATTGTTTTTGAGTGAGTGTCTTTTGGGAAGGAGGATGGCAGATGAAACACAGTAAATATGTGATTGTCTTGGGAACGGCTATAGCATTGTATTTGTGCCCGGTGGCGGCGGCTGATCTTACTAATGGGGGCTTTGAGACCGGTGACTTGACAGGCTGGACCGCCACGGGGCCGGTGCAGGCGGTGAATTGGGAATTCTCGCGTGATTTCCTGGGACTGCCCCAGGCGCCAGCGTCTGGTTTCTGGGATCCGACAGAAGGCAGTTGGTTCGCCTCACTCTGGAGCACGGACTATGTGACGGATACAGCGAGCCTAACTCAAACCTTTACGACCCCTGCGGACGGGTGGCGCTTGGAATTCGATTATTTCTTCGACTTCGGAGACTATGCTCTATACCCGGATACTGCAATGGCGACCTTGACTGGACCAAGTGGGCCCGTAACGTTGTTCGAGCATAACACGCCAGGCTACGAGTTGGGCGACGACGAGAACATCGACTGGACCCATATTGTGGCTCCCCTGCCGACAGTGGGGTCGTACACTCTGGAGTTTACGACCGCAGAGACGATACTTCCTGGTGCATTCGAGTCCATTCTGGGTGTGGACACCGTTGAGGTCGTTCCGGTTCCTGGCGCTATGCTTCTCGGCAGCATAGGGCTTAGCTTTTCCAGCTGGCTTTTACGCAGACGCAGAACAGCGTGGAATCAACCTTGAATGCCAAATGAAGAGGGCTGCAAGTCCGCTGGGGCGGGCTTGCAGCCCTTCTTTGTTGAGAATTTCTTTTATGGCGGGGCGAGCCCCACCCTACCTGCTCTGTGCCCTCGGTGGGCTCTGTCCGGCTACGGCTCGCGCCTGCGCCGAGACGAGTGGCTAACGCTAATCCGTGTTCATCGCGTGTTAATCCGTGTCTGACCAAAGATTTTCCTTTACGGCCAGGCGATTTTCGGGTATAATATATAGTTAACACACAAGCCAAGGGCTTGTCAGCAGATCAGTAAATGAGTACATGAGCCAATGAGAGAACGCATACACGCATCCACGCATGTACACATCAACGACCTGCGACATGCCACATGCGACATACGACATGCGAAAGACGACCGACGAGTAAAACTGGGCATTTTGCGCAGCCGCCGGAGCGGCTGTAGAACTGGAGAGAACTTCTGATGTATTCACCCTTTTTATGCAAAACAAACCCAATTCGGAAGCCGCAAAATGAACATAAGGGCTTACATAACAATGGCTTATGAAAAAACTACAAATTTGTAGCTCTCGGAAAACAAAGCCAAACAAAGCCAATTTTCGAGAGGCTCGAATGAATGTAAGAATCTATGCTGCAGACCGTAACGAGAAAAGGTCACTTTGGGAGCCCTGAAAAACAAGCCCAATATCATAATAGGTAAAATAGAGAAAGTGGCGAAAGCTGGAAATACGAGGCACCAAACACGAAATGAACGCAAGCCGAATTACAACAAGGGCTTACACAGATTCCAACGAACAACCAACAATGAACAATGAACCATGTTGAAGAGAAAACCACGCCCCGGCCTGTGGGCGGAAGTAGGAAGCCGGAAATGAACGCTAACTCCTGTTTGGAAAAAGGCTTACGAAAATGCGTGCCGCCTTTTACGAGAGCCGATTTTGGCCCCTCGGTAGATATTTTGTATGTTTTGGTTGGCGAGGTTTGTGCCTCTGCCATTTGTAGCCGCTTAACGTAAGTCTGGTCAGCTAACGCCTGAATTGGGAGGGAAGATTATGAAAGTCCTTCAGATTCCTGATGAACTCTACGATAGGCTCAAGAGCTGCGTGGTGGATCCGTTCGATGACACACCTGAGTCAGTTATCTGCCGCTTACTCGACATCGTGGATAAGGCCAAGAGCAGGTGGTCCCCATTAGATGCTCATGTGAAAGACAGCGAGCAACCGGCGGAATTTCAGGATAGCCCGGTCAAGCAGCCGTCAGCGGACCATTGGAAGAGACAGGCCGAACCGGTTCTTTGAGCCGGCTACAGCGCCCGTGCTTCCTTGCGCAAGCAAGAATAGGCGGGTCGGCAGGTTGGCAGAGCCGAGTTTTCGCTGATAGCCTACCGGCCCATCGCGGCCAAGGCGCTGCTTGCCGCATCGCGCACATACTGCTGGGCTGCGTCGGTGCGTGTATCCACCAGGTGCTTGTAAATCTTCTGTGCCTGCCGTTTGTTGCCGGCGGCCGCGAGGTTTTCAGCCAGCAACAAGCAGGCTTTGGTGGCCTTGACACGCTCCCAGCCTTCTGCGTTCGCGGCCTTGAGCAGCAAATCGGCCGAGCCGGCGTCGCCCATATTGGCCAGCCCCCAGGCCGCCGCCAACCGAATTTCTCGATTCTTGCTGGGATCCCGCCCGGCGGGGACCCTGCGCAGAGCTCTTTTCAATGCTCCGACGGACTTGTCATCCCGGACGACACCGAGGTTCTGGATGACGGTCAGGCGGCACTTGCCCCGGACCTTGCGCAGCGCTTTTCGAAGCTGCTCAGCGGCGCCGTCGCCGATAGCAACCAATGCCTGGGCGGCGGGCTCACATAGCTGGTCATCTGTCAGAAGTGCGCCGAGCGTCTCAGTTGCCTCTTTGCCGCCGGCAACCTGCAACTGCTGTATGAGGTAACGCTGCACGGCCTTGGCGCGGCCTCGGCCAAGCTGCGAAGCGACCGTCCGCGCGAATTCGCTGCGCCCGCGGCCATCATCAAGTTTGCACACGTACACTGCGAGGCAGTGCAGCGCATAGTGGGCTTTCACATCGTTGCCTTCACCGGGCGTCGTGAGCATGTTTATGATCCCGATGATGTTGTCGCGGCCGCCTTTATGAATTTCCGCGATAGCCTTTGCGATCTTGTCTTTGTCGATATCGGTGCAATACATGCCTCGCTCGTCCGGGTCGGGCATTTTGTTGATCAGTTCGATAAGTTCTGCTGATGGCTTTTGCATCGTTATAGTCCTTTCTCAATGCGTCGCATTGCCGCGCACGTTTTACAGATGCCAGGGTGCTCGCATCGGCTGATTGACCAGTCGGTTCGCCTCTTCATCGCCGATGATTTGCTCCTTTACCGGGTCGTACCGCAACTTTCGTCCGGTGCGAATGGCGATGTTGGCCAGGTGCAGCAGTGTCGCGCAGCGATGGGCTGCATCTGCGTTACCACCGGCTCGCCTGCGCGTTTTCACCGCCTCGGCAAAGCTGACGAGAGGCTCCGGATCCGGCATTTCCCTGACTTTGTTTTGAGCCTCCTCGCTTAAATCGCTCAGGCTAATGCCTCTGGGCTCTTTTCGGTCGTAGGAATGTTCCTCCGGCCTCGGCCACTCACAGCTATCCATAACAAACGTGAGCCCATCGGCGTATGTCAATTCGACCCAGCCCCACATTCCGCAGGCCTCCGGGTGGGCGGGCGGCGCGTAGGCCTCGACCTCTACGGGGCTGGTGTCATCCTTGGCAAAGGTCCATTGAACCGGGTCGAAATGGTGTTGCCCCATGTCGGCCAGACCACCACCTTCATAATCCCAGTAACCCCGGTGCGTACCACCAAAACGGTGGCGATGATAAGGCCGTAGCGGTGAAGGCCCACAGTACATATCCCAGTCCAGACTTGGCGGCACGGGCTGGGGCTTGGCATTGACTATCCCGCTCCATTCTCTGACTTTCAGGCCGCCGCGCTTGATGTGTACCGCCTTGCAATTCTCGACCAGCCCGCTCTTCATAATCTTGTGGGTCATGATGTCTCCGGCGTTTTTGCTTCGTCCGAATCGCCCGAACGTACCAACTTGGAAGATGCGTTTGTAGCGTTTCTCCGCTTCGGCCACGGCCCGGCCTTCGGCGATAAAACGGGTCATCGGCTTCTCGCAGAGCACATCTTTTCCCGCCTCCATAGCGGCGATGGAGATCAGGGCGTGCCAGTGCGGCGGGGTGGCGATGGCAACCACGTCTATATCCTTTCGCTCCAAAAGCCGGCGGAAATCTGTGTAAACCGTTTTGTTATCTGCTTTGCCGACGAACTTGACGTCGCATATAGCCAGCTTGCGGGCTTCCAGGCCCATAGCGTTGAATGTGCCGTTGCCCCGCCCGCCGCAGCCAATTAGGGCTGCGCCGAAGGTTTCACTCGGCGGTGTGGTTCCGGCCCCGCCAAGCACGTGCCGCGGTACGACGGCAAAGGCCATGGCCGTACCTACTGAACCCTTTAGGAACTGACGACGTGTTGTTCTTCTACTTTCCTGCATGATATATTCTCCTGCCAAATTCTTACAATGTCTCTGTCATCCAGGACATCCGCAATGCGATCAGAGCACCCAGGGTATGGAATATAGGAGATTCTTGTTGAAATTGCAAATATTGATGTGGTTCGCTGTGGGTCTTGTAACGCACAAAACGGTTCTTCCCAGCCAGCGCGGATCGTCTATTAATCAGTGCAGCGCCTTGCGCGGACCTTGGGCACTGACAGACGTTGGGGACGCTACCCCGGAAGTGTTACTGAGTCAGCAATATGTCTATGAGCCCGATGCGATATTCTTAACGTACGTGCCTGCTGGTTTCGTCACGTTGTCGAAATAGCCCCAAGTCAGCACATTGCCGGTGCTTTCCAGCACTCTCCAGGTACCTGCCAAGGTCCTTCCAGTGAAAACGAGGGGCCTCAGTATTGGGATTGCGGAATAGTAGGCTTCTTTTTCGAGATCGGGCAAGTGATTCAAGGTAACGACATCGGCAACAGAATAGACGCCGTCCTTGAGTGCAACGAGCGTATACCCTGCATCCTCTCGCACTTCTCTCATGTGCCAAAGAGGTGGGTCTCCGTCATTTTCCTTGTATGATACGGCGGTGTCCAGTCCGCGGCCTCTGTCACGGTTACCTGGCGGCCGGAAAGCAGGCGGTACTCGCGCCAGTCTGGTATTGTCAACAGTTCTATACTTGTACATATCATCCTGTTTAGGCAACCGAGCCAACGCCCGTTCGAGGTCTCGCACAAACTCCGCACGACGTTGCTCGGCAGTCACGATTGGACGCTCCCTGACGAATGCATTAGGTCCGCGAGCCTGCAATCCCTTCAGCAGGATGTTTCTGCCTTCTTGCTGCTTTGCGCGTGCAGCCAAGTCCAGCATGTAGTCTTCCGGATTGTAAGGGTCCGTTATGGCACCACGAGGACCACCGGTGCGTACGTTCCAGTAGTACTCTTTGACCCACGGTGTGACACCCTGTCTCGTGCCGCTTATTGCCCCGCCTAGTGACACCTGTACCATGGCCACAAAGACCGCGAGCAAGAAGAACGAGCGGTAGAGAGTATTCTTTGTTCCGGAAGGTGTGGTGGGAAGGCCTGTCGGTACGTCAACTACGGCCTTGCCTTGCCCTGCTTGGGCTGAAAGCAACTTATTCGATTCGTACTCCTTGTGCATTTTCATCACCCCCTTTGAGTTTTGTCCGCTTGCCGGACAAGACAAAAGGAAACACTAAAGCAACGCCTTTTGGTCCATGCAGACAAGCTGTACTTGCCTCGTGATCGTGTGCGAGCTTGCGTTTTCCTCCTCCGTGAGGTTATTTAGACCGATAATACTATACATCAGCGGGCTCAAAATATCAAGAGAAAGTAGAAAAAATCCCGCCATGACCCCAACACATGTTTCTCTACCCTCCGCCCACACAGGCTCCAGGAAAACGTGGTCCTTATGTAAGACCAGACTCCAGCCTTCACGCACGTTCCCTTCTCACAAGTAGTTATATACAAAGAACTTCTGTAAACAACGAGTGGATGCACACCGAAGAAGATTTTGCCGGAATTGTGAGACCCCTCTGGCCGGCCTACAGCGGTTGCAGCGCGTAGTTCTACGTATACTCTATCCCGGGATTATTTTTCGATATCACCGCTCCGCGAACGAACAGAGAATTGCGGCCGTCAGGCAGGTAGACACAGATCTACGTACACAGATGCTCGCGTATGTCCTCCACGAAAGTTCTCAACCTTGCCTCCTATTGTTGTTCTTGTCTCGTTTCTGCGGTTTCTGTTGCGGCAAGGCGGTAGCAGTTCTACCAGAATCTGTATTGGAGTTTGGCTTCGGCCTTTGCTTGTTTTGTTGCACGTCCTTTCTTCACTTCAACGATACCCACTGCCGGCTTCGGGCGTGCCGATTCCGGGCACTGACCGGTCCAGCAATAGAGGCAGAGCTTGTCCTTGGGCCGTCCTATCGCAGCAACCATGTCGTCAATCGTCTGATACCGAAGTGTTGTGACGCCTAAATCCTCGGCAATCGATTCCACCATTTGCTTGTATTTGTCCGAGTTATGGTCTATGTATTCGGAAACATCTTTCAGGTGACGCCCTTCAAGCCTGTAGATGGCTTTGCGGGCGGCCAACTCGCGGATAGAGCGTGTGGATAGATTGAACCGGCAAGGGAACATCAGGGGCGGACAAGCCGGCCTGACGTGTATCTCGCGGGCACCGCAATCCCACAGCTTCTTTATCGTAAAATTCTTAAGTTGGGTTCCCCTTACGATGGAATCCTCGCACACCACGATGCTGTTGCCTTCAATGACTTCCCGTATAGGAACGAGCTTCATCTTGGCGATGAGGTCGCGCGTGTCTTGTGATGGCGGCGTATAGCTTCTGCCGTAGCCCGGCGTGTACTTAACGAGAGGCCGGCGGAACGGTTTACCTGATTCCATCGCATATCCTAATCCGTGGGCAACTCCGGAATCCGGCACTCCTGAAACCAGATCGACCTGGATGTCTTTGTCCCGTTGGGCAAGGTAGCGGCCACACCGCTCTCTCACAATTTCCACATTTACTTGCTCGTAGTTCGACGCAGGGAACCCTGTGTATATCCAGAGAAAGGCGCATATCTGGTTCGTACCGGCCCTGCCTGGCCGGTTTTGCACTATGCCGTTTTCATTCATAAGAACAATTTCGCCGGGCTCGATATATTTCGCCACTTCGAATCCGTTGTTTGGAAAGGCGCTGGTCTCGCTGGTCACCGCCCAGGCGTCCGTCCGCTTGCCGATGATAAGTGGCGTATGTCCGAATTTATCTCTGGCTGCATATATACCGGCTTTGTGCAGCAGCAACAGCGAGCAAGAGCCTTCGATGATATCGAACATGCCCTCTATACCATCTATCAGGTTTTTTCCTTGGTTGATTAGTTTTGCTACTAATTCTGTCGTATTTACGGCCTTGTCGCTGACCTCACTGAAGGATACGCCCTTCTTCAGCATCTGCGTCGCCAATTTCTCGGCGTTTTCCACGATACCGTTGGTGACTATACACAGCGGGCCGAATTTTGAGTTCAAGTAGATTGGCTGTTCCTCGTAGGCACTAATCACACCGATGCCTTTGTTGCCTTTCATATCCTTATAGTCGTCGTAGAATTTTGACTTGAACTGGGTCTGGCTTACATCATGTATCTGACGGGAAAAATCGTCCCCAAGTACCGCCATACCGCCATATTCAGTCCCGAGATGCGAGTGATAATCCGTTCCATAGAACAGGATTTCTGAACAATCACCCTTGGCGGCGACCCCAAAAATTCCGCTCATCTTCTTTCTCCTTCGCCGGGTATCCAGCATGGCCTGGATTGGAAACCAAACTGCACTACTGACAAGCTTATTCGATGTATGTTATCATGAGTTCGTTGCAATGGCAAGTATTGCCCCATTGACCGATGATTAGGCGAACTCCAATATGTGGCAGCTTGTAGTATTATGTCCGAGCACGCAATAGAAATCCTGGATCGTATACCTTTTGCGGTTGACCTGCCCGTCTTGCTTTCAGAGCTGCGCGTGTGCCAGGACGGGCCCGATGCCAAAGCGATACGCGGACTGGCTGAGACCGCCACCGCTCTGGCCAGGCCGAAAGCCGTTTATAAGGTCGCATACGTACAGCGCAGAGACGGTGACAGCATACACATCGACGGCGTAGTATTTGTGAGCCGCGTCCTTAGTGCCAACTTGCGCAACGTCCAGCGAGTGTTTCCGTATGTTGTCACGTGTGGAACGGAGCTGGACCAGATAGAAATTCCGCCGGCTGATTTCACACGGAAATATTGGCTGGATGCGATCAAGGGCATGGCTTTGCAGGCGAGTATGAAGTACCTGCACAGCTATATACGGAGGAAGTATTTGCTCGAAAAGACCGCGACGATGAGTCCGGGCGCGGCCGATGTAGACACGTGGCCTATCGAACAGCAAAAACAGTTGTTCTCACTCTTTGAGAGTGTGGACGACCTCATCGGAGTCCGGTTGACGGACAGCTTACTGATGATCCCGAACAAGTCTGTCTCTGGTATATTGTTCCCAACCGAAATCAACTTCAAGAGCTGTCAAGTATGCCGGAGAGAGAATTGTCCCTCAAGAGTGGCAGCCTTTGATGAGAAGCTAATGAAGTCATATAGCCGCAGTTCGTAGTGAACATTTTGGAATGCTTCCGCACTCAAAGCTCTGCTTCGATGAGTTTTCTCTCTTAGGAGATTGTTACCTATGAAAACCTTGGTGTTGGTGGGCCTCGTACTTGCGCAGCTTTGTGGTGCAGGCGAAGAGCATACTCCGACTTCGGGCTACGCCGTGCGAAAAATCGAAGGTTGGAAGGTGCTCGTGAACAAACAGTTATCATCACATCATGAGGATTTGGCCGAGAGCGTATTGAAGCTACTTGAGCACCACCTTTACCAAATTAGTCGAGTGGTGCCGGATGACGCTCTCTTAGAGCTTCGTAGTGTGGCGATCTGGGTCGAGTACAAAGCGCCACGCCATAAGTGTATGTGCTACCATCCCAGCGAGCAGTGGCTGCGCGAGCATGGATTCAATCCGGATAAGCAGCGCAGCGTGGAAATCGCCAATGCGAACAATTTCTTGAAATGGACTATCGGTCAACCGTGGATGGTGCTGCACGAATTGGCCCATTCCTACCATCACCGGGTGCTTGGCCACGACAATTCTGAAATCCGCGAGGCGTTCCAAAAAGCAAAGCAAAGCAAAAAGTATCAGTCTGTTCTGCACATTGCCGGAGAGTCGAGAACCGCTTATGCTCTGAACAATGACAAGGAGTATTTTGCTGAGTGTAGCGAGGCTTTTTTCGGGACGAATGATTTCTATCCGTTTGTCTGCTGTGAGCTGCAGCAGCACGACCCGCACATGTATCGCCTGCTAAAGAAGCTGTGGAAGACTGAGTAGTTCTTGAACCCGCACCAGGACCGCCCGGAATTACGCATTCAGCGGCAACGAATGGATTGGCCAATGTTACCGAATGAATGTTCTCCATCGCCTCTTTTGCCTGCGTGTCTGAAAGACGTCACTTGGCGTGTATCACCACCCGGTCTCTTACTACCGAAGCAGCATCGAAGGTTAGCTGATCACTTCGGGCGAAGTCCTCCCTATCAAACCTATGGACTACTGTCTTTCCGCTCGCGGTGTTGGTGATGGCCAAATAGACTTCACCCGTTTCGCTAACGCTCGATAACGAAGATTGCGAATGGCCGTCAACGTACCTGAAGCTATTGGCGCCGAGGAGAAAAATGATACACAACCCGATTAACAAACCCACAACAAAGTTCTTCATTTCATCACCCCTTCATAGATGTGTGCATTGATATTTTCGGTATATGCTTGCGGTCCGGCCGAGACGCTGCAAGTTGATTTGTCATGCATCCGTTACGTTTCAGCTTACGATTTTTGATGGCGAAAGTCAAGTAAATGTCACTGCTCGAAAACGTTAGTGTGGCTGTTTCCAGCGATTGATGTCTGTGTGCACATCATTGGATTTTGACAAAATTGGCGTCGTCGGTACAATGTTGGAAAGTAGATGCATGGGGATTGACTGAAAGGAGATTATGGTGACAGAAATGAACCGGCGCAAATTCTTGCACACGACCGCTGCTATCGCCGTTTCGCAACTGCTAACAGAGCGATCTTTCGCTGAGGTACAATCCGAACGCAAGTTCCGGATGAACCTGAATGTGGGGCAGGTTGGCGTAAAGGCCACTCCATTTGAAGCAATCAAATTGGCGCGGCAGTATGGATACGAATCCGTAACGCCCATGCACTGGGCAATGGCCAAGTACTCACCGGAACGACTGGAGCAACTCGTCGCAGAGATGAAGGAAAACGGTCTGGTGTGGGGAGCTGTCGGCTTGCGACCTTTTTTTCACCGGGACAGCGGGAAGTTCAAAGACCGCCTTGCAGAAATTCGCCGCACGGCTGAGCTTTACCAGCGGGCCGGCGTGATGCGATGCTTTACCTGGACCATGTCAAGCAGTGACAGTCTGACATACCGACAGAACTTTCGGCTTCATGTCCAAAGGATTCGGGAGGCGGGCAAAATTCTGGCCGAGCACGGGGTACGCCTGGGGATCGAATACCTCGGCACGCGGCAGTTGGCGATCAGAAACAAGTTCCCATTCATACGGACTTCCGCGGAAGCAAAGGAACTAACAGCCGAGATCGGTCTGCGCAACGTGGGCATAGCGCTTGACTCCTGGCACTGGTTTCAGGCCGGCGAGACAGAGCAGGACATTGTCAAACTGACAAACCAAGACGTGGTCACCGCCGACATCTGCGACGCTCCGGCCGGCGTCGACCCCAAACAGATGCCGGATTCACCCAGAAGACTTCCCTGCACGACCGGCGCTATCGACGTCGGGGCGTTTCTACGTGGGCTGGTCAAGATCGGGTACGATGGGCCGGTAGGAACCGAGCCTTTCGATAAGTCGCTGCGAAAAATGTCCACGCAGGAAGCTATGAAGACCGCCACAGCCGCGATGAACAAGGCTTTTGCCCTGATTGAGTAACCACGCAAGGCGCGGCAAGCTGCTGCTACCAGCGATGGTCATCGAACCTCGCTAAGTCGGTTCCTTCTTCAAGGATGCCCAAAGTGATGATTGCAAACGTAAATGCTTTCGTGCCCGGCTCCAGGTGGCCTCCGAGCGCCTTCTCATCGTCGGAAAACGTGATGTGCGCGTGAACCCTGCCGTCGATGACGTAGCCGGTGACGCCCAGCAAATCCTGAGGCCCCTCAGCTTTGTAGAACACGTTCTTCGTGGGGAACGTGGTATTGTCGACGGCATGGACATGGTAACTGGTCAGCGACCCGATGCCGTTCAAGATAACCGCGTTCTTGACGCCTTCCCGTTCTACTGCCTTCTTCAATCCGTCAAGCAAGTCCGTGCCATGTTTGAGCCGAACCACGACAATTCTGCTGAAATCGCTGGCAACGGTATGAATTGCAGGTGCCGGCGTACTTGGTGTCAGGTCACGACTATTGTTGCCAAGCCGCTCCTTGCTCCAGCCTTGCTGATTTTGAGCAGACTCAATTTGGACTGAGCAGAAGCGCTCAGTCAATCTTTGTATTGCTATCATATCGGCTTCATACATCAAGCACAACTGTCGGGGCTATTTCTTCAGCGCGTGGACAGAGCAAATGAAGGCAGAACGTGTGGATCAAGCGTGACATCTCTGATGCACACTTGCTATAATGCCGGCACTACTGTGTTCAGTGGAGTTGATAAGGCTAAGAAGTAACCGTAAATCTTCTCTGAACTCGGTTCAGAATTGCAGAAGAACGGAGTTGAAGTCTGAAGCATAGGGCCGCAGCCAGTAGAGTTGCAGAAAAGCAAATCTTTACTCAATAGCTTTGGAGGATTCGGTACATGAAAAAGAAACTCCGGATGACATTAGCTGTATTGATCTTGGTCTTGCTCGTTAGCCCACTTGCAGGAGCGACCGCCAGACGCGAGCTTAATTTCCCCGACATTCTTGGCTACAAGACATTGAAGTGCGATCTGCACATGCACACGGTGTTCTCTGACGGCTTGGTCTGGCCTGCCGTGCGAGTCGACGAGGCCTGGCGGGAGGGGCTGGATGTGATTTCTATTACCGACCATATCGAGTACCAGCCGCACAAGCAAGATATACCCACGAATCATAATCGGCCCTCTGGATACGGAGGATTTCGTTGACGCTATCAAGGCGGCGAACGAACAAGATGCCTTCGTTTTCTGGAACCATCCGGGCTGGAAGCCGAAGGCCAGAGGATGGTTTGCTATTCACACGAAGCTGTACGAAAACAAGTGGCTCCACGGCATTGAGGTGGCAAACGGGGATAGCTATTATCCGGAGGCGCATCCGTGGTGCCTGGAGAAGAACCTGACCATGCTGGGTACATCGGACATCCACGCACCGGCCACGGACCGTGAGATTACGCCCCAGGAGCACCGCACTATGACGCTGGTTTTTGCCAGAGACAGAGACATCGAGGCCGTCAAGGAGGGGTTGGTTGCGGGCAGAACAGCCGTCTGGTATCAGAATCAGCTAATAGGCGGCAAGAAATATCTTGATGCAATGTTCCGAGCCGTTGTCCAGGTGGCAGAGCCGTCCCGCAGAGAGGGCGAGACGGTATGGGTTGCGATTACTAATAACGCCGAGTTGGACATCCGGATGCGAAGGTCCGGATCGGTCGGGCCGGCAACTCTGGCCCTTCCAGCCAAGACAACTAACATAGTGCAAGCCAAGGTAGGTCGCGAAGAAAAGACAGCGAAGTTGTTATACATAGTTGAGAATTTCCTAATCGGACCGGAAAAAGGCCTGCATATTACTCTGACCGTCCCATTACCGCTGCCGTGATTGAAGTCTCGAGCTTGTCCGCGTATGGCAACCCGGCAAGCTGAGCGAACGGAGGACGCGAAGTGGATGGTCCGAATCATTTTCATTTGTAACGCGAACTTGCATAAAGCTGAGCAACGATACTGGAGGTGATATATGACGCGATACTTTGCAGCGTATGTTTTGGTGGCTGTTGTGGCGGTGACACCGGTTGCAGCCCCGCCTTTGAGCATCGATGATCTGCCGCGACTTACTCCCGGAGGGACTGCGGCACAAAATGCTTTATGGATCGAGAATCCGCTCAGCGCTCGCTTTAACTCGTCGAAGCAAGTGGTGGTAGCCGAGCTAAAAGGGCCGGCCGTCATCACCATGATTCATTTTGCCGTGCCGCAGGTGCTGAAGCTCAATCGTGATCTACTGCTGAAGATGTACTGGGACGGTGAGGCCTCGCCGAGCGTCGATTGTCCGTTGGTCGATTTTTTCTGTGACCCGGCCGGTTTGCGAGAGCAAGTGAATACGGCTCTGGTGAACAAACGGCGAGGTTTCAATGCGTATTTTCCCATGCCGTTTCGCAAGACAGGAAAAATCGAATTAGTATATGATGGACCGGTAGAGCCGGGCGATGAACTTTGGAAGATCATGCCTTGCTACAGTTATGTGATGTATCGTACGGCAGATGAGATTCCACAGGATGTCGGGTACTTCCACGCTCATTGGCGACAGGAAGCGCTGCTGCTCGGCAGGCGTGACTACGTGGCCTTGGAGGCCAAAGGTAAGGGCAAATTCATCGGCTGGAATGTGACGGTCCGCCGTCCCGGCCGCTCCGGATATCCGGTGGATGAGAACGAAAAGTTCTATATTGATGGCGAAAAAGCTCCATCCATTGAATTCCAGGGCCTTGAGGACTCGTTTGGATTCAGTTGGGGCTTTCCCGAAACCGAGAGTATTTTCCCCCTAACCGGATATTTTCCGTTTATGAAAGGCGCATGTGCCTATCGGTTCTTTGTCAACGATGCCATCAGTTTTAGTAAGTCGTTGCGTGTGACCATCGGCTTCGGCGAGCACGAGAACCCGGTCTTTCACAGACAGTTCAGTAAGCGCGGAAGCGCTCTGCAATTATCGAGCGTCGTGTACTGGTATCAGCGAGAGCCACACGCACCGCTTCCCCCTATGCCCGCACGCCCTGAGCGTGCCCCGGCACCTGAAGAGCCTTTTTGGCCCGATAAAGAAAAGCTGCCTACTGCTGCGGCTTTGAGGCAGCGCGGCGTTCGCTTGCTGATGCTCTGTGGCCGCCCGGATGGCGAAGTGATTCATGCCCAGCCGGGCTTTGCCGCCGAGGCCAAATCCGGGTATAGCTGGGATGGCTGGAACTTGCCGGTCTATCATTGCCGGGCCGACGACCGGGAGCTGCGCATCGAACTGACCGTGCCGAAAAGCACAGAAGGCACGGTGCGGCTGTACATCATTGATCCGGACAGCTTCCAGGGCGGCCGCAAGCAAACGGTGACCGTGGCCGGCAAATCGCTCGGTGTCGTCGAGAATTTTCAGGAAGGGCGCTGGCTCGAACAGCCTATCAGCTCGCAGGACTCTGCTGACGGCAAGATTCTCATCCAGGCTCGTAATGCCCGGCAAGGCTCCAACGCCGTGATTTCCATCATCGAGTGGGTCCAGAAGATGTGAGTCGGAGAATAGTCCTGTACTTTAGCGCTCGGAATAATTGTGGAGATGGACAGATGACCCGCAAGTGGCAGGCCATGTCCTGCATGGGACTAACGATACTGAGCCTTCTCAATACAGCGAATGCGGGCGAGCACGGCTCGTCTGGACCGAAGAAGGGTGTGCCTGTAATCCTGACTGTCCCATCACGACAGGCGTGATTTTGGACTCGAGCTTGACTTATATGCGCTCATTCTTCGGGTTCGGCTGGAGGCGCTTGCGGTTCGGGCGGAGCGGCTTGCGGTTCAGGTGGGGCAGCTTGCGGTTCGGGTGGGGCGGGCTTTTGCTCCATCGCAGCGCTAACTTGCGCGCTCATCTCGGCGATCTCGGTGCGTAACTCTTTGAGCAACCCGGTTATGTCCTTGCGCATATCCTGACTGCTGTTTCGCAACTCTCCGACCTGTTGGTTCAGTTCGCTCTGTCTTTGCACGATAGTATTCATAGCATTAGCGAGCGTCTGGATATCGTTTACGGTGTTCTGTTGCAGATTCAGCTCGGTTTGTTGAACCGAACCCAAGTCTTTCGCCAAGTCCGCAATCTTGCCCATGTGGGTCAGGATCTGTTCTTGGAGCTTGAGCAGGTCCTGTTCAACGGTGGCTATATCCCCGGCCAACTTCTCGCTGTCCTCTTTCAACGCCTCCTGGAGCTGCAGTTGTCCTTGTCTGACTTCAGCTATATGGGTGGTGTGCTGTTGGGTATTGGCCTGCACATCCTGGATTGTCGTGTGTAGTTGCGTTTGGCCTTCCTGAATGTCTCCAACGCCGTTGGCTATTTCCTGCGTCTTGGCTTGCACAATCTCCTGCAATTTAAGTTGATTGTTTTCTATTCTCGATAACTGTTCACCGCATCCGGTCAACAGCAAGCTGGTTATCACAAGGATTTTATCCACCCGGCTTTGTAGAAAGGGTCTCGCCGCTCGGGATGTGCTTTTCTTTCTCATCTTACCTCCTCGCTCATCCAAAATGAAAGATGCTCTACCGCATAGCACGGCGATAAATCACCTGGTAAGCACCATTTGTGCAACTAGAAACCTGGAATTGCCCTGGATGCCGCTCCTCCTAAATCCAAACAAACACCTGATTGTTACCATTATTGTAATGATTAACCCGGCCCATTCAAGTCCAAAGACCGATAAATGGTAAACTTTTTACCTTTTGCATTAGTTGCAATGAAGCCACCATCTTGCCTTCGCCACGGAGTGTCGCTTCCTGCTGCCGGGATGTAGACAGTTCCGCGTGCTTTTAGCTGGCTTTTGTTCGAACGCGACTTTATCCGTGGCTGCTTTGCTTCAGAGCAAAGGGGCAGACTGCTTCACTCAAGGGCAGGCCGACGATTTCGATACGATTCAAGTCATTTGTACCGGCCCCGGCTGAGGCTAACAGATGCAGATAGTTGTCGCCCGGGAAAGTGGACTCGCCGTAGGGGGCCTGCGGGTCGAAGCCCATGACGGCCGTGCAGACTGTATCCAGGCAAACTCCGTCTCGCCCGGCCAGAAGCAGTCTGGGTTGCATCAGGGACACTCCTCTATTCCAGTAACCCTCTCCGCCACGGATGGTCTGGATGCCGTCAACGATGCTCAGGTCAACGGGCCGGGCGCCGTAGATGTCGGCGCAGATTCGCGGTACACGGACGGAGGCCTGGCGGGGCAGACCGTGGTCAAGTTCTGCCGGCACACCTTCGGGCACACTCTTGCGGCCGGCGTGAAACATGGCCGTGCGGTGCACGAGCGAATTCTCGTTGGGCGCATCGTTGCCGTACAGCGCGCACGGCGTGGCGCCGAACATGTTCTTTATCGTCATGGTCACGCCCGCGCAGGCGTGCTGCTTGAGCTTCGACAGCGAGATCAACACGTCCGTTTCCTCAAAGCGCCGATTTAGGTCAAAGGCCGGGAATATGAATCCGCCCCAAGGGACTTTGAACCGGCTGTACGTGGACCACCGGCCCCGGTTGCGAGTGTCCTCAAATGTCACCTTGTGTCCTCCGGCCGATTTGATCGCCATGACATCCCAGCCGGTGTCGCTGAGAATCTTTTCCGGCGTCTCATCCTTATAGTAATTCTCAACAACGACGATTCTTCGAGCACCGGCATCGTCCAACGCGGCGCACAACCCAGCCAAGGTGTTGGGATGCGTGATGTAGGTCTCAGACGCGGGCAGTCCGCAGCAAGGCTTCCAGCTCATGCCCGTAAGATTGATCTTGATGGTGACCGTTTTGTTACGGACGAGTTTCCCGATTCCACCGATCAAATCCAGCATCGCGTCCAGTTTTTTGCGGAATAACTGCGGCCCAAAAGATTCGCAGCGCAGGATGCCAACCGGCGAACTGGGAGCCCGTCCGGACTTGTCTGGTGACTGTGGGCTTTGAGATGCCGATTCGGCGGACAGAGTGACGTGTAGCCGGCCACTTGCCAACAGACCCGCCGTGCCGACCGTCCGCATCAGCATCTGCCGTCGAGTGATTTCGTGTGACATCGTTTGATCCTCCTTTGACCTTAATTTGCTTGGCTGACTGATTTTAGTAGTCCTTGAACCTTCTCATCCATTCAGGCCAATCATCCGGTCCGCATCCTCCCGCAGAAGTCCAGCGGCCGTTTGCATCGAAATTTCGGCGCCACTTGAGCTTCCATAGTTCTTTCAATATCGGCATCAATAACGCGACGATAGCGATCACCACCAAAAGCTCTATTAGAGTAAACGCTTTTCGATTAGTCATAAGACATTTGCACTTTCAGGAGCCTCTCAGTATATATGAATTGAGAGGAGAAATCAACCGACCTAAAGCCAATGCTCTGAAGTGCTCGAAGGCCCGCTCGTCAGGGCGTCTGGTCTTGGCGAAGCACCAAGCCGGAGCCAGGCCGAGACGAGTTATCGGCGTTACCTGCTCACCGGGGCTTTGGAGGCCGGGATATATCGCGTTCCTTGGTATTTTTACTTGCCGCTATTCAACTTGATTTAGATATGTTCCGATACATAACTTTGTACGCCTGGCAGCGTACTGTGATCAAAGAGCAAAGAAAACGCAAGAGGAGCTTGCATAATCTAATGAATCCTACAACTGACAGGAAGACGTTAGGCAGGGACCCCGCCCTGCGGGAGCCCATAGAAAGTGCAGAGTTTGACCGACCTGTTGAATCGTCCCATGACTACAGCTTCAACCAGCGATTTTCGTTATCAGCACGTCTGCAGAGCTTCATACATGCGATCCGTGGGATTGTGCTCATGCTGAAATCGCAGCACAACGCCTGGATTCATGCCACAGCCTCAGTTGTGGTTCTTGTTATTGGCGCCTGCTTTGGCATTTCCGCGGGCCAGTGGTGTTGGTTGGTGATCGCAATCATGGCCGTCTGGACTGCCGAGGCGTTGAATACGGCCTTGGAGTTTCTTGCAGATGTGGCATTTCCTGAATTTCATCCAATGGTGGAAAAGGCAAAAGATGTGGGTGCAGGTGCGGTGCTCATTTCGGCTGTTGGGTCTACGGTTATTGCGCTGCTTGTCCTGGGGCCTTACTTTATGAAGATTTTACATCTTGCACAATAGCTGAGAAATCGGCGGTCAGGTGTACAGCGGCCCTCGCAAGGTAAGCCTCCAACAACGAGCTGCCAATGACGCTTTGCGGCGCCTGCTCCTAAGCGGTGCAAAAGAAACCTCGCCGTCTCTTATGCCATCTCGTCTATACTCGCAAGTCCTTTGTCTCGCTGTTCTTAGCTCATTGAGCAGTACCATCTGCGTTTTTTCAGCCCCGCGTGGTCGATTGGTGGGCGGTTGTTTTCTTGACAAACACCGGCGGATTGGAGATAATTTGTTTATAGCATTTTCCGGACGATGAATGCGGAGGTGCAAATAATGCGTTTGGTAGTAAAGCAAAAGGATGGGGGCACCAAGGAGTTCCAGTTTACGCAAGGCCCCATTTCTATCGGCAGAGCCGCGAACAGCCATGTCTTTTTGCCTGATAGAGCGGTCTCCAAGCAGCACGCTGTGCTCTCTGTCGCGGATGACGGCAAATGGGTGGTCCAGGATATGGATTCAGCCAACAAAACGTATCTCAACGATGAAGCTGTTCATACAGCCCAAATCAAGACCGGCGATTGTCTTCGCATCACTGCGTTCACGATTGAAGTTCATCTCGAGGGACGCGCCGAGCCCGACGAAGCCGAGCAACTGGAGGACACCCTCAACTTAGAGGCTGCGTTGACAACGCCTCGCCACGAGACCGTTGTCAGAAAGCCGGATGCGCAACACGCTCCTGCCATGAGACTGGCTGCCCGAAGATTGACAGATTTCTCGCAGGCAACCGATACCATAGCCCAGGCCGATAACCTCGAAGGGCTGCTGCTGACCCTGCTAAATATCATGCTGAAGCAGTTCAGCGCATTTCATGTCTGGTGTGCCTTGAGAGAGCAGCCGAGTGGACCCATGACCTATCACGCGGGCAAGAGGCGCGATGGAAAGCCGGTGGACCTGGGCGACCTGAAGCTCGGAGACAGAATCAACAAGGCAGTTGAAAAGGGCCATTCCATGGTGTTGCCGCGGGTCTCGGCGGCAATGGAGGACACTGAAAGAATACGCTCGGCAATGATAGCGGCTGTTGTCAGTCCATCCGGCTGTTTCGGCGTACTGTACGTTGACAATGCGATGGTGCACGAGCATTACAGCCTGGCCGACCTGGACTATCTGATGCTGCTCGCTATGCACACAGCGGCTGTCCTGAAAAAGCTTTTGCAGTAGCTGTCAATTTGCCGTGCAGTGCACCAGCAAGACGTGACAGGTGTGCTTTCTGTGCGGCTGTCGCGGTCGCAGCAAAGTCTGCAGCAGCACGCTTCAAGAGCCCGACACACACGGGATTTGAAAGCCGTATAACTGGCTATGTCTCGATATTCGAATTCCGACTTTGTGTCAAGGGGTCGCCCTGCGACTCTCAGAATGTGCACAAGACAACCAATGGGTATAGCTTGTTGAGTTAGACCCTGACGTGCGTATCTTTTCACTTTACAAGCCCTGCAAGCCCTGATAGAATCCTGCGTGAATTTGCGGCGCGCGAATTGTGAAGACGTAGTAACTACGAACCGTGCGGTGCGACATACGAAGTATATAAGATGGCAGGCAAGATCATTATTGATATCGAGCGGTGCAAAGGTTGCGGGCTGTGCGTGGGGGTCTGCCCCAAGGGATGTATTTTCATCTCCAAGGACTCGAACAAAGCCGGCTATTTCCCGGCACAAACCAGCAACAGTGAATGTACCGGCTGCGCTATGTGCGCCATTATTTGCCCCGAGGCGATAATTGAAGTATATCGTGATGAGAACATCGTGGACCAGCCGGGCAAGAAAGTCCGGCCGATCCTGACAAAGGAAAAGGCGTGACAGAACGAATTCTCATGTGCGGCAACGAGGCCCTGGGGGAGGCGGCTATCCTTGCGGGCCTTGATGCGTACTTCGGTTATCCCATTACGCCGCAAAATGAAATCACCGCCTATATGTCCCGCAGAATGCCCGAAGAAGGCAGGGTTTTCGTGCAGTGTGAGAGCGAGCTGGCGGCGATCAATATGGTCTTCGGGGCAGCAGCGACGGGCAAGAGGGCGATGACAACGTCATCGAGCCCCGGCATCAGTTTGATGCAGGAGGGAATAAGCTATCTGGCGGGTGCAGAACTGCCGGCAGTCGTGGTCAACGTTATGCGTGGCGGGCCCGGGCTGGGAAATATTGCACCGTCACAAGGCGATTACTTTCAGGCCACGCGCGGCGGCGGCCACGGCGATTATAGAACTATCGTGCTGGGACCATCGAGCGTGCAGGAGTTGGTGGATTGTATGCCGTTGGCCTTTGACCTGGCTGACCAGTATCGAATGACTGTTGTGGTGTTGGCTGATGGTATCCTGGGTCAGATGATGGAGCCGGTGGTGCTTGAGGACTCGCCTCGGCGAAGCGAGCCGGAGCGGGAAAAACCGCGCCGGCAACTGCCGCCCAAAGACTGGGCCTTAACCGGCGCGAAAGATAGGCCACAAAATATCGTGCGCTCCTTGTGGCTGCAGGAAGGGGTCCTGGAAGAGCTCAACTACAAATTGCAGGCCAAATATCAAGAGGTGCAGAAAAACGAGGTCATCTGCGAGCAGTATCGCCTGGAAGATGCCGAAATCGTGGTCGTAGCCTACGGGGTTGCGGCCAGAATTGTGCGCGGCGCCGTGAATAGGGCAAGACAGGAGGGAATCAAGGTGGGCTGGATACGCCCCGTTACCCTCTGGCCCTTCCCAACCGAACTGATCGGTAGGGCCGCAGAGGAATTTCGGATTTTCTTAGTTGTGGAAATGAGCAGTGGGCAAATGGTGGAGGACGTGAAATTGGCGGTCGCGGGAAAAGCCCCCGTCTTGTTCTGGGGCCGACCGGGCGGCGGCGTGCCCACCGTCGACCAAGTCTTCGACAAGATCACAGAGCTATCTCTGCCGTCCAAGGCCTCGCCAGCCAAACTGTGTTAGGACCATGAAAGCGGTATTTACAAGGACACCAACGTTCAAGGATTGCCCTACTCATTACTGTCCCGGCTGCGGGCACGGTATCGCCCATCGGTTGATAGCCGAGGCGATTGATGAGCTGGACATACGCGGGCGCACCATCGGCATTGCCCCGGTCGGCTGCTCGGTGTTGGCGTACGATTACCTTGATGTTGATATGGTGGAGGTCGCACACGGCAGGGCTCCGGCGGTCGCGACGGGTATGAAACGAACCAATCCCGATAAGATCATATTCTCGTATCAAGGGGACGGCGATCTCGCGGCCATCGGGACAGGCGAGATTATCCATGCCGCGCATCGAGGCGAGCGGATAACCGTGATCTTTATCAACAATGCAGTCTTTGGCATGACAGGCGGTCAAATGGCTCCGACCACTGTCTTGGGACAGGTCACCGCCACGACGCAAAAAGGCCGCGACCGGCAGGGCCAGGGCTACCCGCTGCAGATATGCGAGCTGTTGGCGGTGTTGCCCGGTGCAACGTATGTCGAGCGGTGCGCCTTGAGCAGTGTGGCTCGCATCCGCCAGGCCAAAAAAGCCGTCAAGCATGCGTTCCAGTTGCAGCGCGACGGTGCAGAGGGCCTTACGCTCGTCGAGCTGCTTAGCCCGTGCCCAACCTATTGGCGAATGACGCCGACCAAAGCCATGGAATGGATTGAGAAGGAGATGACCAAGCCTTTCCCTCTGGGGCGATTCAAGGGTTAAAGTATGGTAGCCAATAATTTCTACGAGGAGATCGTCATCGCCGGCTTCGGCGGGCAGGGAATCATACTGACCGGCAAGGTGTTGGCCCAGACGGCGATGCAAGCCGGCAGGGAGGTCACGTACATGCCTTCGTATGGGGCGGAGGTTCGCGGCGGAACTGCAAAGTGCATGGTTATCATTGCCGACGAGCCGATTGCCTGCCCCGTGGTCGGCCAGCCCGATTCGCTGATCGTGATGAACAAGGCTTCGCTGAACAAATTCGGCCCTCGTTTGAAAGAGGACGGGCTGCTCATAATGAATAGCTCTCTTATCGATACGGAGCCTCGACTGCACGATGCCGTTGAGGTCATTGCGGTGCCTGCCGATGAACTGGCTGTAGAGCTCGGAAATGTAAAGGTTGCAAACATGGTAGCTTTGGGCGCTTATTTGCAGAGAAGGGGCCATCTTCCTCCTGATGCAGCCGTCAAGGCCTTGCCCGATGTACTTGCCAAGCGGTATCATCACATGCTGCCGATCAATACGGAGGCCTTGCGACGAGGCGGCGAATTTGCAGCGCAGGCCGGCCATCTTGTAGGCCGATAGAGGGCATAGACATGGTAGATCAAAGAACACGTGCTGTTGTTTTCTTATTTTTCTGTCACCCCTTGTTCTTGTCTGTTTGCCACGTTTGTGCTGCCCAGCAGTACAAACAGCATGCAAGGCAGGCGATCTCTGACATTGTGGATGGGGACTGTGATGCGGCCATAGAACATTTTCAAGACTATCTTGCGAAACACCCGGAGGATCTGGAGTCCCTTTATGGCCTGGCAGTCGCCTATGCGCAAAAGCGAGACATCGACAAGGCAATGGAATATGCCAGACAGGCGGTCGATGCCGGCCTTGGCTTTGGTCGCTTTCTTGCCGGGCCGAGAGGGTTGCTTGAACCTCTGACTGAAAGCGCAGAGTTCAGGGACTGGGCGGCAGGGTATCCCGTGGAGCTTCTCCATGGCCCCATGCTCGGCTGCGTAACCGACACCAGCGCAAAATTCTGGGTAAGAACGGCCGACGAAACACTGGTGCAGATTCACGTAGGCAACGCGGACGACCCCCGGAAGTCGATCAAGTCTGCGGTGGGCAAGACCAGGGAGGAAGACGCGTATACAACCGTGCTGCCGGTGAATGACCTGGAGCCTGCTACGGCGTATTATTACCAGTTGGTCGTGGCTGGTAAGAAATGTCCAAAGCGGTGGTCGTTCCGTACGTTTCCTGCCGTTGGCAAAGCGTCGGAATTTCAAGTTGCTTTTGGCGGTGGGGCGGGATACACACCCTGGCACGAAAGGATGTGGAATACGATAGCCGCCCGCGAACCTATCGCGTTTCTTTTCCTCGGCGACAATGTATATATCGACAACCCTACCAGAGGCGCTGTGCAGCAGTACTGTTACTACCGGCGCCAATCTCGGCCTGAGTTCCGCAGCTTTACCGCTGGGACGGCTATCTATGCCATCTGGGACGACCACGACTTCACGACCAACGACGGCTGGGGCGGGCCGCAGATTCACAAGCCTGCGTGGAAGGTCCTGGTCTGGCACGTGTTCAGGGATAACTGGAATAACCCTTATTATGGTGGTGGGGAAAGTCAGCCGGGCTGCTGGTTTGATTTCTCCATAGGCGACGTAGATTTCTTGATGCTCGATTGTCGCTATTACCGCACCAATCCCAAGGCCGAGAACCCTTCTATGCTGGGCAGCGCGCAGAAAAAGTGGCTCTTTGAAAAGCTCAAGGCTTCCAAAGGCACATTCAAGGTACTGGCCTCTTCTGTGCCTTGGGCGTTCGGCACTAAGCCGGGCAGCCTCGATACCTGGGAGGGCTACAAGCAGGAGAGGCAGGAGATATTTTCTTTCCTCGAGGAGCATAAGATCGGCGGCGTCCTGCTTATCTCGGCTGACCGGCACCGCAGCGATGTGTGGAAAATCGAACGCCCAAACGACTACGCGTTGTATGAGTTTGAAAGCTCCAGGCTGACCAATGTTCACTCGCATAGACTCATGCCCGATGCACTGTTCGGATACAACAAGAAATGCTCTTTTGGGTCGCTTACTTTCGATACGACCTTACCCGATCCGCAAGTCTGGTACCGCATCATCAACATTGACGGTGAGGTGGTCCATACATTTTCGCTAAAGCGTAGCCAATTGACGTCCGAAAAGGGGAAATAGGAAACTTCGGCAGTCGCGTCGCGCACCCCGAATCCTTGCAGGACCTGCCAAGATGGGGTATAATCACCGAAACTAAGGACATGGTTGAAACCGGAAAGGCAAAATGGCGAAGAATACGAATAACCGGAAGTCCAAGGCGATTTGTAGCTTCTGTGGCCGATCGGGCAGCCAGGCCGACACGCTCATAGAAGGCCCGAACAAGGTCTATATCTGCCCGGAATGCGTGGAGCTCTGCCACAGCATCATGCAGCAGAATCGTAAGTTCGCGAGCCGAAAAATCAGCAGCGTCAAGGAAATGCCCACGCCCAGGCAAATCAAGGAGTATTTGGATCAATACGTCATCGGACAGGACCACGCCAAGAAGTATCTGTCGGTGGCGGTCCATAACCACTACAAGAGGCTTTTGCACAGCGACACCGGCGACCGCGATGTCGAAATTGACAAATCCAACGTCTTGTTGATCGGCCCAACCGGCTGCGGCAAGACACTGCTTGCTCGAACGCTGGCCGAGAAACTGGAAGTGCCTTTTGCGATATGTGACGCAACGACTGTCACCGAGGCCGGCTATGTGGGCGAGGACGTGGAGAATTTCTTGTTGCGGCTGTTGCAGTCCGCCGATTATGACATAGAGGCCGCACAGCGAGGTATCGTGTATATCGATGAGATCGACAAGGTTGGAAAAACCTATCAGAACGTCTCCATCACGCGCGATGTCTCCGGCGAAGGAGTGCAACAAGCACTGTTGAAGATGCTCGAAGGAACCACGGCAAACATTCCACCACAGGGCGGCAGGAAACATCCGGAGCAATCCTACATCCAAATTGACACGACACAGATATTGTTTGTTTGTGGCGGCACCTTTGTGGGCCTGGAGAACATCATCAAAAAACGGCTCGGCCGCAAGATGATCGGCTTTAGCACCGAGCTCTCCGGCCGAGCGAACGACAAAGCCGAATATAGCGACATCCTGGAACAGGTCATACCGGAAGACATCATCGAATACGGAATGATTCCGGAGATGGTCGGCAGGCTGCCCGTAATCACCACGCTCTCAGCGCTCGATGAGGAAGCGCTGGTTGACATTCTGACCAAGCCGAAAAACGCCCTGTGCAAGCAGTACCAACGGTTCTTTGAAATGGAGGACGCCGAACTCGAATTCACCGAAGATGGCCTGTCTGCCCTCGCGCACAAAGCGCTCAAGCGTGACACGGGCGCCAGAGCATTGCGCGCTATCACCGAGGAGCTCATGGTAGATTTGATGTACCAACTGCCCGAAGAGGCAAAACCTGCGCGATACGTCATTAACCGCGATATCGTCGAGGGTCGCACTCCATTGTTGGCCGCAAAGCAGAAAGTCAAGAAGGAATCGGCCTGAGAGTAAGCCGAGGCGCCACGCTCACGCGAGGCCGGGATTCCACGAGACAGGCGAGTCTTTGGATAGCGGATACTTTTGATCATCGACATTGATTCTCCGCCCTCCTATTCGTAAGCTCTTTAGCCCAAGTTCGCCAGTTGTGAGCAGTTTTGATTTTTTTTGAAAGAAATATAGTTGATACGAATCCCTCTGGGGCCATTGGAGGAAAGGCATTCGCTTGAACGCTTTGTAGTATAGACCTA
>Ga0180434_10001908_pt1 | contig 28855 bp, 32 predicted proteins | sample SS_ome_7_FD_132453 | JGI IMG/M metagenome (GOLD analysis project Ga0180434, IMG submission 132453) | Hypersaline lake sediment archaeal communities from the Salton Sea, California, USA - SS_1_D_2 metaG | ecosystem: Environmental > Aquatic > Non-marine Saline and Alkaline > Hypersaline >... | reverse complement strand
CAGGATTGATGACCATGAAGAAGCGCACCACACCCAGGGAGATCCCACAGGACTCCAACCTCTACTGGCAGGTCGAAGTCCCTGACAAGGGAACGCTGACCTTCCGGACCCCCTTCCCGCTCCACTCCGCCCGCATCCTCCAGGAGATGCTCGACAAGGGGCTGATGGACTTCCAGAAGGGCGGCAAGGAGGTCGAGGTCAAGCTGGACGGCACCAAGTTCGACGAGGCCATCGACCTCTGGAGGCTCAACGGAGCTTCCGTCGGCTACTGCTGGATGGACACCGACTTCGACCTGGAGTCCGACCCCAAGAGCTTCGACACCATCTACGAGTTCGGGGAAGCCGTCCTCGAGGAGCTGTACGAGGCCGGGTGGGAGATGACCGACTTCCGAGTCCTGTTCCCGAAGGTGATGAAGCGGGTCACGGCGAGCTTCCTCGGAGTGAAGGAGGTGTCGGAACGTGCGGATTTTTCCGATCCGACATCGGGCGATTCCAACTGATCGCCCTGGACATCGGGCTCCACCTGCTGGGCGGAGACCCGATGGGGTTCTATGCCCAGCCGGAGGAGTCTCAGGTGGATCTGCTCGCCTATCACCGCATCCTTTCGACCAGGGATGAGGCTCTGAGGGTGGGTCTACTCCATCCCGCGACCCTGCACGATCAGATCACGATGGACCTGCTTCGCAAGGGGAAGGTCCGGATGGTGTCCGACGGGGCATCTTTCCTCCCAGCCCCGACCAAGATGGGGGACGGGCACTACCAACTCCCTGGACCGAAGACGCTACCTGTACGGGTGGTGAAGCAGAGGATGGTCGCCCAGGGCGTGTCAGAGACGGCAGCGGACTGGCTGTTCGACCCGGAGGCATGAAGCCATGGCAGACATCCGATTCACATTCGATGGAGATCCGAGCCAGCTCGTTGATGCCCTGGAGGACATCCAGAACGAGGTCGCCCAGACCGATCAGAAGGTCAAAGGGCTCGGCAAGGACATCGACCAGGAGATGGGCAAGAAGGGTCCGTCGGCCTTTGAGAAGGCCGAACGGGCGATGGGTCCGGTCAACGACGCCTTCTCCGGGCTCAAGACCTCTGCGGAGCTGGCTGCTGGGGCAGTCGCCGCCGTAGCTGGGGCGGTCACTGTCCTGACCAAGGGAGCCCTGGACGAGGCGAAGCGTCAGGTCGAGGGGCTCACGGACGCCACGGACGATCAGGTCGAGGCGTCCAAGCTGCTCCTCAACCAGCAGCAACAGACCAACGACGCCCTGTCCAGCTTCCGGACCGCCGTCCTGAGCCCCCTCATCCCCGTCGTGGCCGACACGGCAGCGGGGGTCGAGGCTCTGTTCGAGTCGCTGGAGGAGAGCGGGGATGCGGAGTCGGCGGGTCAGACGCTGGCTCGCATCTACCGGGAGGACCTCGTCCCCGCCCTGACGGCGTTCGGCATGACTGCCGACTACGTCTACACGGGCATCAAGGCCGCGATCAACCAGCTCATCGGCCTCAACAAGACCCTGTTCTTCTCGCTGACCTTCCAGTGGAAGAAGGCCACCGACGCTGCTGCCGACGTGCAGGAGGGATGGGCTGGCCTGGGAGACGTGGCTGACCGCTGGGGTGAGTGGCAGGACGTGATCCTGGAGACCAACGCCGCCCTCGATGAGACGGTCAAGACCTCGGACAAGAGTGCCAAGAAGGTCGTGGACAACACGGCGAAGATCGAAGCCGTGCTCATGTCCCTGTGGAAGACGGCGGAGGACGTGGCCTTCGGGTTGATGGAGGGGGATGCCAAGGTCATCGAGTCCGGGGAGCGGCGGAAGTACGAGCTGGAGAACCAGGTCTACGAGCTTCTCCATTCCGTCGAGGTCTCGAACAGCCAGCGGGAAGAGCTGGAGATGGCCCTCCAGGATGCCCTGCTGGCCATCGACGAGGAGACCGCCGAGGAGCTGAAGGCCAGGCAAGAGGAGCGGGCGGAGGAAGAGGCGGAGCGACGCCGCGAGGAAAACGAGACATTCCTGGAGGAGTACCAGGCGCTCCAGGAGGAGAAGGTCAAGCTGGCCGAGGAAGCAGCGGAGCGCCAACGTCAGATCGAGATGGGGATGCTGGAATTCAGCGAGTCCATCTCTGGCTCCCTCGCAGACCTCGCAGCCCTGGTTGCGGACCAGAAGATCTCCTCTGCCCAGGAGGGCAGTGCCGAGGAGAAGAAGGCCGCTCTGGAAGCCTTTGAGGTCGCCAAGGCGGCGTCCATCGTCCAGGCGTTGGTGAGCACCGCCCTGGCCGTGGTCAACGCCCTGGCAACGCCTGGCGTCCCCTATCCGGTGGCCCTGGGCTTCTCCATCGCCGCCGGGGTGCAGGGAGCCATCCAGATCGCCGCCATCGCTGCCCAGCAGCCGCCAAGCCTCCATCAAGGGACGGGGCTCACGTCAGATGAACAGCTCACCGTGACCCGAGCGAACGAGGGGACTCTCACGCCAGCGGCGGTGGCGTCCCTTGGTGGCATGGAGGTGGTGGCAGACCTGAACCGGAGCCGGAACGCGACAGGTGGGATGGCTCCTGCTCAGGTGACGACGGTGTTCCGGGTGAACAACCGCGCCGTGGACGCGATGATGACCGAGAACCTCCGCCTCAAGCGGGGGACCATGTACGACCAGCTTCGGGGGGTTCAGCCGACCCGAGTAAAGGTGCTGGGACGAGCACGTCCGCGTGCCTACGCGCTGGCGGGATGAGGTAGCCATGGGCAACAAGATCGACAAGACCTTCTGGCAGGGCGTCTCGGTGCAGGATGATCGGGTCACCTTCGACAACCTGCGGGCGAAGGACTCCCTGACCAACCCATCCGTCTACGGGCAGAAGAACCCGCGCCCTGGCGTCCCTGTGGCGTCCCAGCAGACCCATCTCACCGTGGAGTCCAGCGGCACCCAGAGCGAGGACGGTCACCTGGAGTTCCAGACGACCCGTGCCGGACACACTGAGCCCGAGGGGGCAGGCTTCGTCTGGAGGGATGTGGCTGACGACAAGGAGCAGTGGATGGGGTGGGACCCCTACCAAGTCGTCACAGGGTGGGAGCCTATCCGGTGTAGCAACTCCATCCTCGACCAGAGGGAGTTGACCATCATCCGGCTGCAGAGCGGATGCCTCCTGATCGCGGGGGTCAACAACACCCTCGTCTCGATGCCCAAGCTCCTCTACAGGTACGACCCCGTCGACCGGAGCTTCACCACGATCAACCTCTTCCTCGACGGTCCTGTGGGATCGGGTTCGACCGCTCGTGGTCCCGGCCTCGTCCAGCTCCCCACGGGTCGGATCCTGTTCTTCATCCAGACCCAGGAAGGCAACCAGATCGATGCCTATTACTCGGATGACGATGGGACGACCTGGAACATCTACTCAACCCGCGTCCTGAAGACCGCACTCCTGGATGCCTATGGGGAAATCCCCGACCTCGAGCAGATCACGGTCGCCTACCAGGGCGGTCAGCTTGTGATGGTCATCGAGGCGGAGGACAGCGAGGACACGACCACGAACAACGGGTCGGAGCGCCTCCACCAGTTCTACCAGTACGCCTCGGACGACCTCGGCCAGAACTTCGTGTTCATCTCCGGGCTCCTCGACTACGACGACGAGGACACCATCCGGGCGTGTCGTTTCCCCAAGGTGCTCCCCATCCCCAGCGGCGGGTTCATCCTGGGCTTCCTGGAGCGGTACAACGTCATCGGCGTGCCGGAGACCTCCGACTTCAGCCAGTACGTCTGCCGCTCCATCGGGTCTGCCTGGCAGGCGTTCTCGGACATCACGGACACGGTCATCTACACGTTCGACGGGCAGACAGGCTCGCAGACCTGGCTAGAGATCGGGTTCACGATGTGGTTCGACGAGGATGGTGTCCTCTACGCCCTCTGTGCGGACGACCTCAAGTCCACATCTGCGACGGTCCCAGCACAGGGACGGGAGAGGATCTCGTACCTCGTGTGCCGTTCCATGGATATGGGCCGGTCCTGGTCCGAGTGGACTTCCTGGAGCATCCAGACGGACAACTCCGATCGGTATCTGCGGGCCTACGACTGTGACTGCACGGCAGGGCGTGCGTTGCTCGTGACCCGATGGACGGAGGGGGAGCAGCCGGACAACGAGTACGGAGGTCCTTCCGTCGCGGGGATCTTCCTGGGCGGGTTCTCCACCCACACGGTGCCGACCGTCGACGGCAACATCTACTTCCGGGACATCGACTACCTGGGCTACAGCGACTCCAACGACGGCAACTGGAACTCAGGGCGTGTCTGGCTCCCCATCGGGCTCCCGCAGTGGCATGGGTGGACCTACACAGGGATCGCCGGAACACTCACCCTGGGGTGCGACCTCAACATCGCCTCGAACATCGGCCAGAACCCGTTTTTCCTGGAAGCGGCGGACACGACCCAGAACGACGCCGTGTTCTGTGAGTTCGAGATGCGACTCGACGACGGAGGCTCGATGACCTCCGATCAGGTCCTGGTCGCGCTTCAGCTCGGGGACTCCTCCTCCTACGAGTATCGGGTTCACATCAGGATTGGTCCGACCGGCATCCGCATCAGGGACTTCAGCGGGGCGGCGAACATCGGGGACATCACCCTCGACACCAGCGTCAGGTTCAAGTTCAGGGCGATCCTCGACAAGTCAGGGAGTCAGAAGTTCCGCTGCTGGTACGCCCGCGCAGAGGACCACCACCGGGAGTGGACGGAAGGACCCTCCGGCAACGTCGGCAATGCCCTGGCCGGGTGGGGACCTGATCAGGTCGAGTGGGGTCATTGGGGTGGCACCACGGCCCACGACTCCAACTGGTTCTATCTCGGCTACAGCTTCTTCCCCTCCTACTGGGCGGAGCAGTCGGATGATGACCCGGCGAACGACTGGGAGAACCCGAGGGACATCCACCCCCACGGGTATCCGACCATCGGGCCACACCTGATTCACGATGGGGTTCAGATCCGTGCCTCCTCTGGTCCCTCTCGCATCGGGGAGATCCAGACCATCGAGGCCGACTACGACTACCCGATCTGGCACATCGACCCGCGCCTGTCCCCGAGCCCGTCCCATCCGTGGAGGAGCGCGGAAGACAACCACGTCCAGGAGATCACCTGGAATCTGAGGGGTGGAGCCGGGACCATCTGGCAGGACAACTTCCCCCTGCTCGCCTGGGTCAGGGACAGCAACATCCGGGAGTTCTACCTGGATGGCTGGAACGGGGCTGCATGGGTCAACCTCGGACACGCCAGGGCCTACGATGGGTTCGGAGCCCTCTCCATCGAGCGGAGGGAGGAGCGGGTTCGTCCCGACCTGTCCTCCGCCTGTCACGGCGACAACTACCTGTTCCACGAAGCACACGCCGGGGACACGATGCTCCTGCCGGTGGGTGGGGAGAACCCGAGGCCGGTCAAGATCGTGGGGAACAGCGAGGGAGCCTGGGAGTCGGACGGCTCCGGTATCCACGTCGCCACCAAGACACCGACCATCATCCTCGACCGCGACAACATCGCGGGGCTCGCCACCACGGGAACAGGAGCGGAGATCTGGCGGAGGGACTTCGGCATCCTGATCCCCAACGCCCTGGACGGACAGTACGAGTACATCCGGCTCCGCATCCCGGCACACGAGACGGCGGATGGCTACTACCAGATCGGGGTGGCCTATGTCGGCCCGGCCTTCGTGTTCGGGAGGTCCTACGACAACGAGTGGACGATCTCCGAGGAGGAGAACATCGACATCACGACCCGGCAGGATGGGATTCGGTCCAGCCGCATCCTCGGTCCTCGTCGCCGGTTCGTCACCTTCGCCTTCGCCAACACGGCCATCTCCATGTGCCCTGTGCAGGCGGAGAGCCCGAGCCCCGACTACGTGGATGCGATGAACAACGCGACGACGCCGATGGCGACCCCGCACGACACGACCCGGATGATGATGGGGGTCGTCCAGAGGTCGGGTGGGAGCAACCTCCCGGTCTGCTTGCTACGCTACGTGCCGCAGGGAGACCCCCGGTATGAGATCCAGCTCAACATCGACCGTGGGCAGCACTACGGAAGGATCGTCACCGACCCCTCCGTGGACAACGTCATCGGCACCGAGCTGCACACCGAGACCGAGCGCATGAGCCGCATCACGATCGAGGAGGAGGTCTGAGATGGTTGTCCCGGCCTTCCCACGAGGGGCTGACAGCCGATTCGTTCAGTGGGGTTTTGCCCCATCCGAGGTCATCGGGCGTCCTTTCCACTGGTTGCTCGACCTGAACCTCGGCGGTCAGGTCATCAGGCTCTCCGACCAGGAACTCGACGTGACCCTCACTGACAAGGTCGGGGACGCCCACACCTGGAGGTACTACGGCGGGCTGGAGTTCGATGAGCAGGTCGAGGACCCCGTCGCCCTCCTGAGCGACATGCCAGACTCCCGGTCGATCTCGATGACCCTGCACCTGTCTCCTCAGTGGAAGATCTCGGAGTTCGTCGAGCAGGGAGTCGTCCTCGGGTCTGCGACCGGGGTGCTCCGTTTCTGGCCTGAGGGCTCTACCAGGGCGATGACGGTCCTCGTCGGGATGTTCCGTGACCCCACCTTCGACACAGACGACACACCCCTGATCGGCACCCTCGAAGAGGATCCGTCCAACGACCGCTCCCTCTATCCGTCGCAGGATGCCCGCGTCATGCTCGGAGACCCGTACTCGCGGTGGGGCGCGACGTGGGGGTCTCCTGTCAAGGGGGTCATCGGGGAGTACTACCCCGACATCTTCGGGTCACCAGGCCAGCAGGATCCGCAGATCGCAGGCTCCCCTGCCCTGGTGGTCCACGACGCGACGGTGTTCCCCGCTGTCGCCTGGTGGCTTGTGGCAGGACATCCCGTCATCGCCACGAGTGTCCGCATCATCAACGCCTCCCAGGAGAACTATCAGGTCATGCCCGTCTACCAGGAGCGTGATGGCCTGGGGCGGCTTGTAAGCGTCGCCAAGTGGTCCCTGCCCCTACCTATCGGATGGGGCGTGGATGACGACTACTGGGCCGAGTGGGAGGTGTCTACGGCGACCCCCGTGCGGCAGTATGGGATGTATGCGGACGATGTCTCCCTGCCCGAGGGACGGAGGGGTGCTGGGGACATCCTCCAGTATGTCCTGCGGCAGAGCGGGTTGCGGTGGGATGAGGGGCGAGTCGCTGCCCTGACCCAGAGGCTCAATGGCTTCCGGCTCGACACCTACCTGATGGCCGACGCGGACAACCGAATCTCTCCCTGGGAGTGGATTCAGGATGCCCTGCTACCCATCCTCCCCATCTCCCCTCGGATCGGCCCTGGCGGGCTTCACTTCGTGTTCTGGGACTACACGGCGGTGGCGGATGACGCCATCGCGTCCATCGTCTGCGTCGAAGGGGTTGTGGGAGGAGCGGCAGCGAATGCCGTCCGGGTCTCCGAGGTCGAGACCACCCCCATCGACGATGTCGTCCACACCTGGGACATCTCCTACATGGTGGACGCCGACACAGGAGATCCGGGAGCCGTGTTCACGATGTCCGGTGACCCTGCCGTCCTGGACTCCGGAGGCGAGGGCATCATCCCCGATCTCCATCTGATCAGGGGTGTCCAAGCCTACGAGCAACCCGTCTCCGAGACCTTCACCATCGACACCGTCCGGGACCACGCGACCGCGACTGTCATCGGTCAGTGGAAGGCCAGATCCCAGGCGGTCCAGTACTACGAGGTCTCCTACCTCGTCGACGCCGAGATCGCCGTAGGGCTCGAGGCCGGAGACGTGGTCACGATCACGGACGAGGGACGCGGGTGGTCGTCCAAGCCCTGCCTCGTGGATCTGGTCGTCTGGTCAGCCCGGAAGATGTGGGAGGTCGGCCTCCGAATCCCGGCCCACGACATCGGGTCAGCGGGATGACGTACCTACGATCGGGAATCGCTCGATCACGGTCTCACCAGGGCACTCATCGATCGGACACTTGATCAGCTTCGGGTACGTCCAGGCGACATCGTGGTCGATGGCCCACGTAGCTCCGCACTCGGGGCACGTCCAGAAGGTTCGCACGTACATCGTCCACGATCGGTCCCCTTGGGTTGCCGGACCGAACCAGGATTCGCCGTGATTCCTGATCACAGACGTCCCACGGGGAGGGAGGACAGCCTCATCGGGGAGGACGAACACATCCGTCAGGTCGTAGCGGATGGGAGGGGGTCGGTCGTCGCTCATGCCTCGAGCAGCCACTCGTCGATCTCTACAGGGATCATCTCATCGTCCTCGCTGTCATCCTCACACCCGAGGTGGTTGATCAACGCCAGCCGGAGGGCGATCTCGATCTTGTAGCGATCCTCCTCCCCCATCGACCCCGACAGGGATGAGTTTGCGTAGGGGATGACCTCCGGGTACATCCGGCCCCCATCCTCGTGGATGCGGACCTTGTACGCGGCACAGGGCTGGGCGATGGCCTCTCCCCTGCCCACGATGGTGTAGCGGGCGAGGCCGATGTCATCGTAGGTCGTGTCGATTCGCCACCCTAAGCGGCGCAACTCCCCGATCCGAGCCTGGACACGGGGAGTCCCTGCCTCGTCCGCGAGACGGTCGCTACGGACGCCTGAGGGGTGGGCACGGAGGACGTCGAGGACTCGTTGGCGGGCGATGTTGCGGTTCATGATTCCTCCCCGGTTACCTGGTCCTTCCGGTACTCGACGAGCCAAAGCCTGATGAGGCGGCGGACGAATTCGGAGACGGTGACCTTGTGCATCCGGCAGATCTCCTCGATCTCCTTGACCTCACGAGCCGTCAGGTGGGTCTCGACCTTGGAGAGCATCTGGGGATTCCCGTCCCTCATCCCTGCTCCTCAAGGATCTGCTCGATGGCCCGGACCCTCTCGCCGTGCTCCCGGACAGCCCTCTGAAGACGGCAGATCTCCTCGGACAGGGGGGACAACGGGGAGGACGAGTCGTCCTCGTCGTCCTCGTCGACCACGATGACGGACACGTCGATCTTCACGTGCTGGTTGTGGATGGGCAGGGAGGTGCTCCCGTCCCTGTGCTTGGTCACAGGGCGTCCCTGCGCGGGGCGATCACCCCAGGGGGTGGATACGGTCGCCAGGGCGTCCAGGTCGTCGCCTGAGGCGGCTCGGATAGCGTTGCTGATGTTGTCCTTGCGGACGTGGACGTCGGCCACGACGCGGCGGTTGTGGGACAGGGTGAGTCTCATCGTTCAATCCTCCTCAGTGCCAGCTTCGTCTGAAGCTCCTCGATCTGTTTGCGGAGCCGGACACACTCGGCCTTGGCTCCCACGTGGGTCATCTCGACGTCCACCATCCGGGACATCGCTAGTTTGATCTGGGTCAGGTCCTTGAGCGACTCCTCCACGATCTCCTCGTTCCGTGCGAGTTCGTCCTGGGCAGACTTCAGCGCCTTCTCCAGCTCCCTCTTCTCGCGTGCCTCCCGAGCCCACTCCTTCTGCCTCTTCCGGAGCTGCTCAGCGGTCGCGTCCTTGTAGATCTCGTCAGGGTTGGTCACCGGTATCTCCTCTCACGGACTCCTCAGCCAGGGTCCTGAGGGTTGCTCCGCCGCTTTCCTTCACCCTTGCCAGGGAGTCCTCGATGGTGTCGGCGTCCTGCTGGTACTTCCCGATCCCGTATCCCCGCCCACCCATGGACAACAGCCCCAGCACGTAGGCTTTGGGGTCGGAGATCTTGGACGCCCACGATGGGTTGATGGCGTTCCTTGCGGCCAACTTGGAGATGGCCGACATCGCCACGTTGGCTCTGATGTCCTTGTCCTTGATCACGGACAGGGGGTGTCCCTTCACAGCGATCGTCCTCGGAATCTTGATTGACCAGAACTCCCAGGTGCTGGCGTCGCTGAAGTCCACCAGGGAGGGGAACACCGTCGTCCAGATGGGGTCGTCCCCAAAGGCGATGATCGGAGGGATGGTGGATGGGTCCCGGACGATTCGCTCCTCCAGGATCTCCCGCTTCCGCTCCTCGGTGCAGTACAGGTACTTCCCCGTCTTCCTGGCCAGGATCTCCTCCGCCTCCACAGGGAAGCCATCCGACTGGGGGACGGCCATGTATCCGTAGTGACCAATGGGGTCGGTGACCCGCTCGAGCTTCCCATCCTGGATGAGGGTTGTCCGTGCTCTCTTCAGCGCAGCGATGGACACACCACAGATGGAAGCGACCTCTGCATTCGACCAGATCGCAATCCTTCCAGGACGAGATCCGAATGCCCTGTAGAAGATCATCAGGCGGGTGTGTGTTGGACCCTCTCTCAGGCTCTCAACCCCAACGAGAATCTTGGTTCTGATCTCCTGGATCATTGGGGCACCTGACCCCGTGGGGTGGATGACTGATCCACCCTCGTGGATGGTTGATCCACGAGGGTGGATCGCTGATCTACCCCCGTAGATCGCTGATCTACCCCCGTGGATGACTGATCCTCGGGGGTGGATGACTGATCCACCAGATCAGAACCCTTCCTAAACCGGTCTCTAACCCGTCGACCCAAGACTCCATAAGGGTGCAGAAGACCCTTGGGCTCCGGGTTTCGGGTTTCCGCTGCACGCGGGGAGGGTCTTGGGGTCTCGGGTCTCCGATTCAGTTCGGAGTCTGGGGTCGTGAGGAGAGCATGAAGGAAGGCATCGACTTCCTCGACTGTGGGGTCATCTGGGAGGTAGAACTTCATCGTTGAACTCCTTTAGAGGGTCGGGGTGCTTGGCGGCTAAACCCGACCCTCTTCTTCGTCTCAGTCCTTGTCCGACCCCTGACTCTCGATCAGCATCCTGATCGCTGACCGGATGACCGAGGACCGTGAGTCCCCCAACTCCTCCGCCTTCCTGTCCAACCACTCCAACTGGGCAGGAGTTACCTGGATGCGAATCTGATGCAGATTTTTCCTCGGTGCGTTGCTCATGGTCGTACAGTAGACGCATGGGAAGGGACTGTCAACACCCAACGACTTCGGGGCGGAGGCCGCGTAGCGGCCATGCCGCACCGAACGGGAATCACTGTGGTAGGAATATCCAAGACCCCGAGAGGAGAACCAGTGGAGTACGTGAGCCTAGACCTGAGTGCGGAGATCACCACCCTGGTCAGGGAGACGATCGAGGAGGACCCTGATTGGGACGCGGAGTCCATCGCCTGGATGCTCGACAAGGAGCCCGAGACGATCCTCTCTTGGATGACCGGAAAGATCCCCATCTCCCTGTATGACCTCGATCGCCTCGGCGTCCTGACCGGATACCAACGAGGAGACCTGATCGAGAACACGATCACCCTGATGGCCAAGCGGTGCTCGGACGAGACCTTCGACTCCCTGAGGGAAGAATGGCCGGAGGCCAACCTGACGGGAATCACCGAAGGGATCACCACCCACTACAAGGAGATCATCCGAACCCACCTGATGGCCTCCTACGATGACGAGCGATCCCCACTGATCAAGCTGACAGGAGAACCCGACCTCCCTGTCCGAGTCGTCCACCCCGAAGCCATCCGCAAGCTGATGAAGATCATGGCAACCCCACCAGAGCGGGAACACTCCTGAGAGCGACGAGGATCGATCCTGACGGCCATCAACCCTGAGAGGTGACCCCGAACCCACCTCAAGGCTTGGTGGCCCTGAGACGGGCTCTCCTCGCCGCCCGGGCCCTCCGACGAGAACTACAGGCACACCAAGATCGAATCGCTGAGATGCCCTCCGCGATCTCAGGGGGCTCTCCTGACTGAACAACCCTGGTGAGGGCCTCGGAGACCCTCCGCTGATCGATCCCGAGATCCCGACCAGCCTCTGTCCCGACCCACGTCCGCCAATAGACGGAGGCGACGAGGGCATCCGAGTCCTCATGCCCTGCCTCCGAGACCCGAACAAAGACCTCCCCCGGAAGGAGGTCTGGGAGAACCTGCGCGAGCCTGGCGGCACGGATCGCGTGGTTCTTCCTAGCAATCCACGAGGGGGAGGAGATCCCGAGATACCGGGCAACCTCCCTGTTGGTAGACCCGACCGTAGCGACCATGACCGCCAGGTAGGACCCATATCGAGGAGGGACGCGAGGAATCAGCCGCTTGATGGCCTCGAGGACCTCCTCAGGGTCGCGGTCATGACCGACCATCCACGGAACAGGGTCGGCCAACATCGAGTCAAGTACGAGAGGGTCCACGAAAGAAACATACGATATGACAAGAGATCCGCCTAAGATAAGAGCCCAAGCCGCAGGCCGAAGTGGGATGGTAATCTCTCCATCGCCAACTCACGGGGAGTCATCCCCATCTTGCGCTGACTCGTTTGAGGCTTGGGAGCCAAGGAGAACATCACCATGGGCAAAGAGTGGATCGAGACCTGGACGGATGACGGCGGATCTGAGTGGGAGTCCTGCATCCGAGTGCTGGACAGGGGTGAGGCGAACACGGACATCCCGTTCCCGGCAGGGGAGCAGGAGCAAGAGGGGCCCGCCGTCGCATGGTCCGTGAAGAAGTGGGAGTCCACCAAGGATGTCCCCTCCGAGGTCGCCACGGCCCTCGGCATCGAGATCAAGAAGAAGGCGGCGGTCGAAACCGAAGCCGATCCTTCGCCGTCATCGATGACGGCAGGGATGATTCCCATCGAGGGAGCCAAGACGATCAAGAAGGCCGATCAGGAGGCCCTGAGCGATGCCCTCGCTCAGGCATGGGAGAACGTATCCCAGATCCGCCGCGAGAACGCCTGAGCCGTCCGCTGACGGCGATGAGCCCTCGACCCCGACCAACCACCCCAGATCGAACCTGAGGGACGAGGACGGGGCGGAGAGAGGCGGAGAACGTGGCCCACAGCCCAGCAACCCGGATGAAAGCCCTGATGCTCGTAGTCATGGGACACACGGACGCCTCCGTGTCCGCCCAGATCGGAGTCCACGAGACCACCGTCTACAGGTGGCGTCGTGACCCGAATAACAGTGAGATCCTGCAGGCTTGCAGGCAGGATCTCATCGACAACTTGAAGGACAACGCCCAGCTTGCTGCGGCTCATCTGCGGGGTGTGCTGACCGACAGCAAGGATTCTCCCGACCGGCAGATGACGGCAGCGGGGTTGTCGATCAAGGCCCACGCCAACGCTGTTCGAGCTGGAGCGGCCCAGCAGATTGGGGATGCCGTCGAACGTGCCGTCGGTGCCAGGGAGCTAGAGGAGCGGAGACAGCGTCTCCTGAAACGCCTGGCCGATCATCAGAGTGTCCCGGCCACCCTGGACGCGGAAGACCTCTCACAGCCTGATGACCCAACCCGCCATTGAGGAGATCCTGAACGGGGTCGACGTCACCGGCCTCCCGCCCGACCTCCTCGCGGAGATCGACGAGCTGGCCCGCCTCGAAGAGGAGAACCCCCTCGCCGTGTATTGGGCGGGAGGGATGTCCAAGGGACAGCGGGAGTTCCATGAGTCCCTCGACCGACCGAACCGGCTCCTCCGTGCTGCGAACAAGGTAGGCAAGAGCTACGGGCTAGGAGCCGAGTGCTGGTCGTTCCTGCTGGGAACACATCCCCACAACGACGTCTGGGGGGTGGCGACCACCAAGTGCAGCGTCCTGTACGTGGTCAACGACCTGGAGTCCTCCTACGCGGACGACGTGTGCCGCGTCCTCCGGGAGCTAGAACCCCCCGGCATCCTCCACACCGACTGCACCTACGATGAGGTGCGGGGGTACATGGTCCGAGGACGGCGGGGCATCCTGACCAGGGACGGTGCCCAGGTCATCTTCCGCTCAGGGCGACAAGACGGCACGAGCCTGGAAGGGATCTGGGCAGACGTGGTGATCATCAACGAGCCACCGAGGAGAGTCCGCTGGGGCGGGATCATCCGTGCCGCCGCCCTCAAGCAGGCTCCGATCCTGATGGCCTTCACGGCGGTAGGCGAGGATCTCACCTGGCTCGAGGAGATCATCGAGCAAGACCCGGTGACCTCTGTCCTGTGGAGCCAGACCGTCCTGGAGCTGAACTACGAGAACGTCCCCTGGAGGACCAAGGAGGACGTGGACGCCCAGATTGCCAACGTGGCCTCCTGGGAGCGGGACCAGCGGATCTATGCCGCCTGGAGGGGTGTCACGACCGGTCGTGCCTACGATGCCTTCGACCGGAGGAACATCTCCGACGAGCTGCCGACCGAGGATGTCACCATCGTCCTGGGGTTCGACCACGGAGAGAAGGCACGGCACGAGGCTGTGATCCTGATCGCCCGATGGAAGGACAAGCGGACCAACCGGCACCACGCCTACCTGCTCGACGAGTACATCAGCCCAGGGGCGACGACCCCGGAGACCGATGCTCGTGCCGTCGAGAGGATGCTCGCCCGTCACAGGATCTCCCTCCTGGCCGTGAAGGAAGCCCGTGGGGACATCAACACGGGTGGGAAGTCCTCCGGGGGCAAGAGTCTGAACAGGTTGTTCGAGTCAGCGTTCGCAGACCTGCTGGAGACGCGACAGGCACCGTTCCGCATCCTCTCCCCGAGGAAGACCAAGGGGTCCGTGATGACGGGGACGAAGGCGATCAACTTCGCCTTCGCAGACGGTCGCTATCGGATTCACCCCCGATGCACGGAGAGCATCAAGGCGTACTCCCACTGGCGAGGGACGGACTCCGGGCAGGACAAGGACTACACGCATGTGCTGGATGCGGCCCGGTACATCCTCGGGGACTTCCTTGACCCGACGAGGACGGCTCCGACCAAGCGGGTGGAGATATGGTGAACGGGAGTTACCGGACAAGAGACACGAACCTGGCAGCGTTCCTGCTGGCATCCCGGTCCCTGTCCCCGTCTCCCTACATGGATGAGGATGGGGTCATCTGGTGGTGTTATGACGTGGACGTGAGAACGCTGAAGCGAGCGTACCACCGAGGAGCCACCATCCCCGCCGTCGAGTACAGCAAGGCACTACGATCTCTGCGTGGACAGATCCGCCGGATGAAGGACGGCCTGGAGAAATCATGAGTGAGCAGACCAAGAGTGGGCCCGCGAACCTGAACGTCCTGGTCAGGGATGTTCCCAACCCGTCGTCCCAGGGAGGGCTGATCTCCAGCAACTCGGTGACGAGTCGCATCCCCCCTCTGCCTGGGGGCTCCGACGAGTATCAGCGGAGGACTCAGGCGAGGAAGCGCATCCGTCTCCTGACCGGCCTGTGGCTCCCCGACCTGATGCAGCACCTCCAGGAGCACTTCAACAGCGTCCGGATCGAGGCCATCGGGAAGCCCGACCTCTCAACGAACCTCCTCCTCGCCATGGATGAGCAGCTCTCCGTGCTCTATGCGACCCGCCCACTCCTCTACCACGAGGGACTGAGCACGGAGCAGATGGAGGTGGTCTACGAGATCCTGGGTCGCTCCGGGTGGTTCTCGATGGCACGGGAACACCAGATGAACGTCCTGGCCATCCAGGAGTCCATGTTCCGTCCCTCCACGACAGGGGATGGGCTCCTGCTCCGGATGGCGACCCCGGACATGCTGGTAGCTTCCGCCCCGACGACCGACCCGGATACCCCCGATCAGCTCGTCGAGGCCCGCCTCCGGACGATCAAGAACGCCCGTGGGGAGCCTGAGCAGGTGTGGACCTGGGACGAGTACAACGTGCGCGACCCGAAGAACCCCACGTACCGGATTCTCACAGCCTCGAACGACAAGGGGCAGATGGACATCACCGCCGAGGTCACCGGCTCCGAGCAGTCCGGTGAGCTGTATCCTTATCGATGGACGCAGGACGATCCGTCCCACCACCGCAAGGCAGGCGACCCCTACCTGCCGTACAGCGTCTACCACGCCAAGCGGACCGGGAAGCTGTGGAACGGCATGTCCGGGCTGGAGGTCGTCGAGGGAACACTGACGGTCGCCGTCTTGTGGTCGTACTGGCTGCACAACGTCAAGGACGCTGCCTGGCAACAGAAGTACAGCATCGACGCCTTCCTGCGTGGCGTAGGGGATGACGGGAACAACCTGCACGAGCGCAGGGAGACCGTCATCACCGACCCCGTCTCCCTGATGCAGTTTGCCAGTGATGGCGACCATCCTGCCGTGGGGACCCTGCCCCCGGCCATCGACCCGGACACCCTGGGGAGAGCCATCACCCACTACGAGCACCGCATCGGCGTCTACTATGGGCTGGGAGCAGACGACTTCGAGCGGAGCGGGGCAGAGAGCGGCTACGCGATCTCCCTCAAGCGGGAAGCGGTGAGGGAAGCCCAGCGGAGGTACGAGCCCGAGTTCCGTCGCGGGGACCAAGACCTGATGGAGAAGATGGCCGCGATGGTCAACCGGACTCCCGGCCTGTGCAGCTTCCCGTGGCCTGAGTCGGGATGGGGCATCGAGTACCCCGGCCTTCCCAAGACGGCCCAGGAGATCGCGTCCTCCCTGGAACAGCTCAAGGCATACGAGGAGATGGGGTTGGCGTCCGAGGTGGATGCCTACCAGACGATTCACCCTGGTGTGAGCCGGGAACAGGCACTCCAGGCGCTCCTGATGGTCAAGGAGGAGCGTCGGAAGCTCCAGGCGGGGTGACACCCACTCAAGGACCTGACGGCCCTTAGAATCGATTCTAGGGGCTCGGAAGCAGGAAAGGATCTGAACGATGGCAGGCGAGAACGAGAACGGCAGCGGCAACGGGGACATGGTGCCCCGGGATCGTCTCAACGAGGTGATTCGCCAGAGGGATGAAGCCCGCAACAAGGTCTCGGACCTGGAGAGCCAGGTCTCGGACATGAAGGGCAAGGTGGACAGCTACACCGCGTTGAGCCAGGAGACCGAGAACCTCAAGGCCCAGCTCCAGGAGAAGGAGTCCTCCCTGGAGAGCGAGCGGGTGACGTGGGAGCAGGACAAGGTGCTCCTGAGGGCTGGGGTCCGCGATGACGATGTGGCAGACCTCGTGAAGCTCAAGTTCGGCAAGCAGGACGAGCAGGACTTCGGAAAGTTCTTCGAGTCCCAGCAGGACAAGGAGTATCTCAAGCCGTTCATGGGAGGAGGGAACAACGTGTCTCAAACACCCACGGATGGAACAGAAACACCCGATGCCGGGAACTCTGGGACGAGTACCCCTTCCACCGTGACTTCCGATGGGGATGGTGTGAGTCGTGGAGATCCGGCGAACGCGGGGAATCCGACGACCCCCGGAGTCTCCTCCGAGTACGACCCCATGTCCGTGAAGAACATGACCCCCGACGAGTTCGCCGCAAGCGCCCAGGACATCGTTCAGGCCATGTGGCCTCAGGCGGAGAAGTAGTTGACGGAAGGACGTCTCACCGTCTAGCGTTAGTACAGGTCGTCCCTCGACCCGTTGGTCGTGAAACTCGAAAGGGACTTGGTTCAACCCAACGTCCAACCTGGCCAAGATAGCCAGGACTTTCGGAGCAAGACATGGCCAATGAGATTTCCCTTACCAACAACGCCGATCTCCGGATCACCAGCGTTCTGAACCAGTTCGTGTACCTGAAGCTGCGGGATCAGGCGGACCTCCGCTCGACCTGCATGCGGCTCTCCAGCACGGACGGGCAGGGCACGCTGGCGGTCAAGGTGCCGCAGGCGGCATGGGACGACGTGATGGCGGCTCCCGGTGAGGCCACCGCGACCCTGCCGACCGCCCTGGGCGACGACAGCGTGACGGTGACCGCCGCGAGGCAGACCCTCCGGTACGACCCCACCGACGAGTTCATGATCTCGAACAGCAACACGGGACCGCAGGACATCTCCAACGGTCTGGCCGAGGCGTACATCCGCCGGACGACCGACCTGATCGGTCAGGTCATCGACGGCTTCTCCGCCACCGCCGGGACGACCACGGTGGACCTGAGCGTGGATGACATCTACGACGCCCTGTTCCAGCTCGAGGACCTGAACAACGACGGTCCCTTCAACTGCGCCCTGACCCGCAAGCAGTTCGGGGACTTCCGCAACTCCCTCCGTGGTGAGGGTGGTCCGATGCAGTGGGCCGACGAGAGCCGGGAGATCCTGGCCGCGAAGAAGATGCAGGGCTACCAGGGCTCCTGGAACGGCATCGACTTCTGGACCTCGAACCTGCTCCAGGACGACGGCACGGACGACTGGGGTGCCCTGTACACCGTCGGGGCTGTCGGGCTCCTGGAAGTGGCCGTGAACCGCATCCAGCCGCTCATCCCCACCAACCAGTTCCTCCAGATGAGCCCTCCGGGGAACATGATGTGGGTCGAGATCCAGCGGACCAGTGAGTCCGCCATCACCAAGTTCGTCGGTCACGGGTTCGTCGGAGCTGCGCTCAACGACGACGACCGTGGCGTGACGATCCGCTCGGGCCACTAGACCCGGCACTAGGGGCTGGGGCCGGTGGTCGGCCCCGCCCCGAACACGGACATCCTGACCGCCCTGTGAAGGACATCGGTCAGGCCCGAAAGGACACGGAGAACATGAAGCTCAACCCCACCACGCCCGACCCGATCACGCAGTTGGCCGGGCAGATCGTCCAGCCCAACACCACGCCCGAGGGACACAACACGCTCCCCAAGAGCGTTCGCCCCAACGCCCAGTGGCGGTACAAGGCACACCCGGCACGGTGGGACTGGATCGAGGAGTACGGCTGGCACCCCGTCCTGGGACGCTGGCACCTCGACAACGGCCTGGATGGTGTGACGATCAACAAGAAGGGCTACAGCGGCCTCGGGGTTGCTCGTCAGCGTCACCTGGAGCGGGGCTGGATCATCATCGAGCTGGGGGACTCCCGGCTCGGGGAATTCGCCCAGTACCTCCAGAGCTTCCCCACGGTGAAGGGCTACCCCCACTACATCTCGATCTTCCACACGCCTGAGGTGGAGGGGAAGTTCGTCGAGTGGCTGTTCGACAAGGAGCGGTACGGGCGCTTCCTGGAGCAGGTTGTCTCCTCGGGGGTCGTCCCTCCGATGAGGGAGATGATCCGCCGGGGCAAGATGCGGACGCAGGACAGGATCGTCGAGAAGCTCGAGCGAGACATGTTCGAGTCCCCGAACAACCCGATGATCCGAGTCCGGTACGAGCGGGAAGCCAGGAAGCTCGCCGGGATGCGTGGTGAGGACATCGACCAGGCCCGCAACGAGGCCAGGGTCATGGCACAGGCAGCGGTCGAGAAGGGTCAGGAGGACGCGGTCAAGTCCATCGACAAGGCCGAGGAGATGGCCTCCATCCTCCACCCGACCACGACCCCGACCGCGTCCCGTGAGCCCATCACCACCGACGATGGCAAGGTCCAGTGTCCTGGTTGCGGCAAGGAGTTCGACACCGTGTCGCAGTTCAGCGGTCACAAGGCACACTGCGATGCCCTCAAGAAGGGGTCGAGCTGATGGGGGAGAAGCAAGGCATCCGGGAGCGCAAGGAGCGGTTCGTGAACCGCCTCGTGAGGAACGGTACGGACCAAGCCAAGGCCGAGAAGATCGCCAAGGACACCATCCGGCGGCTCGAGTACGACGGTCGCCTGGACGACGTGAAGCGCAAGGAGCAGCAGCAACGCTGACAGGATTCAGTCCCCGATAGGGACCCAACCATCTTCCTCCCCGAGAGGGGACGCCCAAAGGAGGGCCGAAGATGATCCCGAACCGAACCGCAGCCAAGACGAGCGATCCTCGTCCCCTCAACCTGGAGAACGTGGTGGTCTTTGCGGAGGTCTGCCTGGCGACCGGCCAGGAGGTCTCCGACATCCCCACCTCCCCCACCCTGTCCACGGGAGCCGGTGCCCCGACCCACACACGGCCCAACGGCTCCGTGTTCTTCCGTACCGACGGTGGTGCCGACACGACCGTCTACGCCAGGTCCGGTGGAGCCTGGGTGGCCGTCGAGGCGTCCGGTGGGGACATCAAGATCCCCGATGACAAGGACATCTACTTCGGGGACGATGACGACGGGACGCTCGGGTACAACAACGCGACCGACGACCTCGTCCTCAACATCACCTCCGGCGACCTCAAGTTCACCACCACGACCACGGGGAACATCGAGATCACCCCGGCGGACGACCTCGTCGTCACCGCCACGGGTTCGGACGTGGACATCGACGCCGACACCCTGACCGTGGACATGACCGGAGCCATCAGCCTGGATGGCGTCGGGAACTCCAACCTGACCATCGACAACGGTGACCTGACCCTCCAGACGACCACGGCGGGAGAGGTGGTCATCAACGGCATCGGCGGCATCGACATCGACGCGGCCAACAACATCGCCATCGACGGCACGGCCAACTACGACCTGACCATCGCGGGTGACGCGACCTGGGACATCGGTGGAGACATCGACCTGGCGACCGACGACTCGACCGCTGGTGGTGCAGACCCGGCCACGGGCGGTGCGGTGTTCGGCACGGGCGACCGCCACCTCAACGACGCGGCGGGCTCCCCGCAGTCGGGGGACATGACCATCGACACCGGGGCCTCGGTCGTGGACAACGGAGCCGGTGCGGCGACGGGTGGTCCCTCCGGGAACATCGTCCTCCAGACGGGGAACACCAACTGCGACGACGCCGCCGGGACGGCAGGTGACTCCGGTGACCTGACCCTCCAGACGGGAGACGCCGACTCCAACGCAGGCACCTCCGGGGACTCCGGGGCACTGACGGTCGAGACCGGCTTCTCCGACGACGGGGACTCCGGGGCACTGACCCTCCAGACGGGGACCGCCGGGACCGACTCCGGTGACGTGGTCATCGACGTGGGAGCCGCTGGCGGGAACGCCGGGGACGTGATCGTGGGCGACACCGCCCGTGCCGTCCAGATGGGCTCCCTGGTGGTGTTCGACGTGATGGGCGGGGCAGACCCGGCCAACGCCCTGCTGGCAGGGATCGGCACCAGCGGCGACCCGGCGACCACGGCGGTGGTCGGTGCCAACATGCTGGAGTTCCGGGTGCAGACCACGGCGACCTCCGGTGACTTCCGGGGTCTCTACATCCGTGCCGACTTCGACGGTGACGGGGTCTCCGGAGAGGGCATCCGCTCCAACTGCGTGTCCGACCAGGACGTGGCCGGGACCGTCAACGGCATCCACGCCTCGTTCGAGATCAAGAGCGGCGGTGACGTGAGCGGAGCCGCCCAGGGTGGTCGGTTCGGGTTCATCGTCCCGAACGACGCCTCCATCTCCAAGGGGACGGTCGCGGGTGCGATGTCCGAGATCTACCTGGCTGGCACGTCCAGTGTCCTGGGTGCGACCCAGCACAGCCTCCACCGCTTCGTGACCGACGGTGCCGACGCCGCGACCCGTGACGCCCAGGTCGAGTACCTGTTCAGCGTCGAGGGCCACACCAGCACCAGCGGTGGCCTCTTCTACGCCAACGCCGGGACGGTCGGAGCCAAGAAGGCCAGCTTCAAGGTCGTCTGCCCCGACGGCACCGACGGCTGGATCTGGATCTACGACGCGGAGGCGTGATCGTGGGCGACTCGCTGCCAAAGAAGCCTGACCTGAGTCTCCTGGGGGACGAGCCTGTGACCTCCGAGGGGGAAACCTCTGGTCCCCTGCAACCGGCGATCCTGGAGAAGAAGCTCTCGGAGTACCGGCAGAGCCTCCAGATGGCTCAGGTCAGGCGGCAGCAGTTGCTGGATGAAGCCGACAAGATGCGTTCGCAGATCGACGCCCACATGGGAGCAATCCAGGCGGTCGAGGAGATCCTCCGCTCCGTCCTCCCACAATACGAGACCGCCCCCGTGATCAGGGGCAAGGAGAACGAGGATGGCTGACAAGGTGCTGACCCCGGCACAGGGGACGTATCAGAAGGACGCGACCGACACCTACTGGGGTGCCGGGGATCGGGTCGTCATCAAGGGCGGCACGAGCGTCGAGATCTGGGAGGAGGGCAATGCCACTGCCTACCAGATCAAGTTCATCGGCAAGAGCGGCGGCGTCGAGCTGGAGCGGCTGATCGGAGCCACCGGGTCGTACTACACGAGTCTCGGCAGGGACGCGGAGCTGACCATCGACATCAAGCGGCAGGCAGCGGGGGCCAACATCTCCATCGCGTTCCTGGTGAACTGAGGGGGATAGAACATGCCTGTTTCCTACCAGAATGTCCCGAGCGCCTACGAGGCCGAGCGTCTCAACGACGGGGTCGGGAACATCGTCACCGCCGCCGAGGCGGACGATGCCCACGACCACTCCACCGGGACGGGGTCTCCCCACACCGCAGCAGGGGTCGGGGCCGATGCCACCGGGACCGCTGCGGCAGGGGATGCCGCCCACCTGGGAGCGTTCACCCACGGCGACATCGCCACCAACTCCGCCGCACGTCACACGCAGGGGACCGACCAGGCGTTGGACACAGGCGGTGCGAACGAGGTCACCGCAGCCAACGCCAAGGACGCTGTCGACAAGAAGCACACGCGGTCGCACGCCCTCGACTCCGCGTCCGACCACTCCATCGGCTCCGGTGCCGAGGGACAGGTCATCGGCGTCTCCGGTGGAGCCCTCGGATGGGTCACCCCTGGTGGGGGCGGCGGCGGTGGGAACATCGAGGTGTGGGACTTTCCCTCCACGGGGACCAAGGACTGGAAGGCTGATGGTCCTGGCACGGAGGGGATCTGGGAAGGGACATCGCCATCAGGGAGCATGTCGGACTGGGATGTCCTGGAGTTCGACGGGGACGAGCTGGTGTTCCAGATCACCGCAGCGTCGGGCAACAAGGAGATCATCTTCTGGGGTGACATCAGCGCCGACTACTACGACCTGACGTACCTGACCACCCTCCAGGTGGGCATGACCCTGGAGTTCAGCTCCCTGGCCGCATCGGGGAACGTGCTGGTTCTTGGAGGGGTTTACAACAACGGGACGGTCAACGACTCCTGGTCTGTCTACGGCGGGTCGTCTGGTGGCAGTCTTGGTTTTGGTGGCCACTTCTACGCGACCAACACCATCACAGTCGTTTCCAAGAGCAGTAGCCTCAATGTCCCAGGGGATAGCATCATTCGTGGATTCGTCCGTGGGGACACCATCGAGGCGACGTGTGTGGGAAACGGCAGGGGTGAGACCGGAGGGACCACCAACATGGACCCCTGGTACGTGGAGAGCCCGACCATGAAGCTCCGTATCCGTATTTTCGTGGAGAACGGCAAGAGTGTCACCGGCAAGATCAAGAACCTGTGGGCCGGTCCGATGTACCCGCTGCCGTAAGGTGACGAGAGGAACACCATGATCCCCGACAGAACCGGAGCAGAGGTCAATGACCCCCGGCCTGTGAACCTCAAGACGTTCGCGGTCTTCGGGGAGGTATGCCTCGCCACAGGGACCGTGGTCCACGAGGTCCCCACGTCCCCGACGTTGGGCTCCGGGGCAGGAGTCCCGACCCACACCCGTCCTGACGGCTCCCTGTTCCTCAGGACGGACGGTGTGGCCGGGTCGACCCTCTACACGATGATCGCCGGAGTCTGGACACCCGTGGACTCCGGTGGGACCGCCGAGACCGCCAAGGCACTCGACGACCTCCTCGGCCACACCCTGACTGCCGAAGACGGAGAGTTGAACACCGCCGCCAGGCACGACCAGAACACCGACCAGTTCATCGATCAGGGTGGAGCCAACGAGACCACCGCTGCTGAGATCCGGGATGCCGCTGACAAGAGGCACGACCAGAACACCGACACCTTCCTCGATCAGGGAGGTCCCAACCAGTCCACCGCTGCCGATGTGAAGGACGCTGTCGACAAGGCCCACACTCAGGGAACTGATCAGTTCCTCGACCAAGGCGGGGTCAACCAGAGTACAGCGGCTGACGTCAAAGACGCGGTGGACAAGAAGCACGACCAGAACACCGACCAGTTCCTCGATGAGGGAGGTCCCAACCAGAGCACGGCGGCTGACGTGGCTGATGCGGTCTCCCTACGCCACACCCAGGGGACCGACCAGGGACTCGACACAGGCGGTCCTAACGCCACCACAGCGGCTGACGTCAAGGACGCTGTCGACAAGGCACACACCCAGGGAACGGACCAGTTCCTCGATCAGGGTGGGGTGAATCAGAGTACAGCGGCTGACGTGAAGGATGCCGTCGACAAGAAGCATGATCAGGACACCGACCAGTTCCTGGACTTCGGCGGAGCCAATCAGGTCTCTGCTGCTGACGTGGCCTCGGCTGTCGGAGACTCCCACGTCCAGGGGACCGACCAGTTCCTCGATCAGGGTGGGGTGAACCAGTCGACGGCAGCGGATGTGAAGGATGCCGTCGACAAGGCCCACGTCCAGGGCACCGACCAGGGACTCGACACAGGAGGACCCAATGCCTCCACCGCCGCTGACGTGGCTGATGCGGTGTCCCTGAAGCACGATCAGAACACCGACACCTTCCTCGATCAGGGTGGAGCGAATCAGGTGACGGCGGCAGACGCTGCCGATGCTGTGAGCAAGAAGCACACTCAGGGGACCGATCAGTTCCTCGATCAGGGTGGGGTCAACCAGGTGACGGCGGCGGATGCCGCTTCCGCTGTGTCCCTCAAGCACTCGAGGAGTCACGCCCTGGATGACGCCTCGGACCACACGATCGGGGCGGGAGTCCTCGGACAGGTCATCGGGGTTGTGGCCGGTCCCGCCCTCGGATGGATCACCCCTGTCGGAGCGGCCACCCTCCAGAGTGCCTACGACGGTGGCAACACCATTGTCACCGCAGGCTCCAAGGACATCGACTTCACGCTGACCTCCGGCGACTTCCTGGTGGATGGTGGCTCCTCCCTGTTCGGGAGCGTCACACCCCAGACGGCCTTCGACGTGGACGCTGTGGCTATGTCCCTGGATGCCACAGCGGCGTCCAACCTGTCGGTCACAGGCGGAGACCTGACCCTCTCCACGCTGACCTCCGGCAACCTGGACCTGACGGCAGCGGACGACATCAACCTGTCGGCTCCTGGCAGCGACATCGACATGGATGCCGCGACCCTCACGGCAGACATGACGGGGGCGATCAGCATCGACGGTGTTGGGAACTCGAACCTCACCATCGACAGTGGCAACCTGACCCTCGAGACCACGACCTCCGGCACGCTCTCCGTGGACTCGGCAGGTGCCCTCGACCTGACCAGCGGTGCGGCCTCGACCTGGGGCTTCACGGGTGGTGTGGATGTCACCGGAACGGTCGAGTTCCAGGACAACGCCATCCTCGCGGTCGGGGCTGGCGATGACTTCCACATCATCCACGACGCGACCGACACGACCCTGACGAGCAAGACCGGTGACCTGGTTGTGGACAACACCAACACCACCGGCACCACGGTCGCCAAGCTCGGGACGGACACGTCAGCGACCGCCTTCGAGGTGCAGAACGACAGCGGCACGTCCCTGTTCAAGGTGGCAGGTGATGGGACGATCACCCCTGTCGGAGCAGGGGGAGGCGGGATCCTCGCAACCTACGACTTCCCCAGCACGGGGACGAAGGACTGGGCGACGGACGGGGCGGGGACAGAAGGGCTGTGGACCTGCTCGGTGAGTCCGACGGACTTCGACACCTGTGAGTTCAGCGGGGGTGTCCTGGACGTTGCGCTCAACAACTCCAGTGGGTCGACCAAGATCGTCAAGTTCGTCCTCGACCTGAGTGCCTACGCGAACATGGCGCTCTCAACGGTCATGTTGGTCGGGATGAATCTGGAACTCACGACCCTCTCAGGGAATGGGGCGTTGGTCTTCACACAGGTCGCCACCTTGGGGAGTGCTGATTACCTCCGGGCGGCAATCACCCAGACCGTTGCCGGAAACCCGGATATGTCCGTCAGCTCTTCTGGATCAAACGTGTCCACCTCTGCCACCGTTTCGTGTCCCTGGATGGCCACATCCACGGCCTCAAGGATCATAGCGGCGTACAGCTCGGGTGCTTCGGTTGCCTCGGTGGTGTTCCATCAAGGCGCAGCCGTAGACAAGGCGGGCACGGGTCAGACGGCATGGCCCAAGATCAACACAGGTGACTTGTATCTGTTTGTCCAGGTGAACGTCCCGAACGGCACCAACATTGACGTGCAGATCAGCGACGTCTTCTGCGGCCCCTTGCTGGTCGAGAATTGAGGAATGATCTGATGGCACCCGGTGAGCATGTGAACGAGAAGCTGTGTGACGCTCGAAGGAGCGCCCTCCAGGACTCCATCAAGGAGCTGAAGGAGCAGGTGTCCTGGTCGAACCGCTTCATCATCCTGACCCTCGTCGGGGTGGTCGGGCAGTTCCTCCTGCTGCTCAGGGAGTACATCCTGTGACCTACACGCCCGACCAGAGAGCCCGTATCGCCCCACGCTTCGCCACGCCGGACAACATCGAGCGTGGGGTCAAGCAGGTGGTCGCCCTCCCTGTGTACCTGGAGGGCTCCAAGGTCGCCCCGACCGCAGCCACGCTCAACGTCTACTCGGCGGACCAGGGGAACGACACACCCGTCCTCGGTCCCTATGTCTGCTCCGTGGTGGGCGACTATGCCTGGGTCGAGATCCCGGCGGCGGACACGGAGGACCTGGAGCTGGCCGATGACTGGATGGAGGTCTGGGAGCTGACCATCGACGGAGACCCGCTGGAGTTCCGTCGGGAAGCAGCCCTCGTTCGCTGTCGGCTCCGTCCCGTGATCTCGGACGACGACCTCGGTCGGATGCACACGGAGATCCGCGACTGGAAGGCTCAGGACTCCCTGAGCTACCAGGGTTACATCGACGCGGCCTGGGACGAGATCCAGGTGCGGTTGATGGAGCTGGGCAACCGCCCGTACCTGATCCTGTCGAGCTACGCCCTGCGGTCGAGTCACCTGTTCCTGACGCTGCACTACGTGTTCCTCGACTACAGCAGCTCCGCTTCCGGCTCCTCCTCCGGTGGGAAGTACGGGGAGACGGCGGACAAGTACCTCAAGAAGTACGAGGACTCCTTCAAGCGGATCAAGTTCCGGTACGACGATGACGAGACCGGCCTGAGTGGTGACCCCAAGTCCAACGTGTCCCCGGTCATCATGCTCGGAGCCCCGGCCTACTGGAGTCGGACGACCGGAGGGGAGCCCGTCTGATGGCTGTCTCGGACACCACCTTCGACGACCTGTTCGTTGCCGTCACCGAGGAGATCAAGGCGATCCCCGACGGCATGTCCCTGTCGAGCAAGATCCTTGACCCGAAGGTGGCTCCGAACACCAGACTCAACCGACTGTTCTCCGTGGAGATGCAGACCTCGAACACGGGGGACTACCGGGATCAGGCGGGGAAGCGAATCCGGATGGAGCAGACGACGACCATCCGGATGGCTCACCGGCTCAACCCCAAGGAGGAGCAGGCGACCCAGCGAGGAGCCTTCGTGGACGAGAGCAACGTGGTCGTCCAGATGATGACCACGGAGCGCAAGCCCCTCTGCTACACGAGGGTCCGGTACATCCAGACGAGGCGAACCCTCCTGAGACCATCCCGCGAGTGGTTGTTCACGGACGTGGTGTTCGGCATCGCCTTCGACTTCGAGCTGGCGGGTGAGGTGACCTGATGGGCATCGAGAGCAACACGGACACCTTCCTCGCGGACCTGGCGGTCGCCACCCAGGACATCCAGGACGGGGATGTCATCGAGGATGCCGTCGAGCAGGCGGTCGAGGATGCCGTCGAGGAGATCAAGGCGGAATGGCCCTCTGCCACGGGGAGATCCCGGGAGGGGTGGACGGGCTACGCCAGGGGGCTGAGTGCCTCCGTCGAGAACACCGTGTCGTACAGTGAGTACGTTCACGGAGGGGACGCTGCTGCGGAAGCGACAGCGACGTTTGAGAACCGAATGGAAGCTCTCGGTGAGGAACTGGAGCAGGCCATCGCCCTGCGGCTGGAAGCCGTAGGTGAGTAACAAAGGACACAAGACATGCCCATCTCGACCGTGATCAAGACGAAGCGCGATGGAATCCTGACCTTCGGAGCCCTCTCTGGCGGTGCGTTCGACAACGCCACGGGAGCCCTCAAGGCGGGAGCCAAGTCCCTGGACGTGGCCTTCGAGGCAGGGGACTTCAACCTGAGCATCCCCGGGCCCGCCGTGTCCCTGTTCCTCGACCGTGGGCAGATCACCGACCCGCCCCAGGTGCGGTACGGGGACGACCAGCCCATGACCTGGAGCTTCACCGCCCACCTGCGTGACCTCTCCGACGCCGCCTATGCGACCCTCGAAGAGATCCTGATGCAGAGCGGGTACGTGGGAGCCAACTGGGAGAGCACCCTGGGTGCCGCCGCTGGCTGTGCCGAGGTGTTCGCCGTCGGTCTCCGCTGGAAGATCCTCGGGACGACCCACTGTGACGCCACCGACCACATCATCCTGCTCAACTACAACACGGTGACCGGCTCCCTGGCCGAGGGAGACCCCAACACCATCTCCCTGAGCGGGACGGACTATGAGGTATTCCCTTCGGTAATCTAGGCCACACCGGCGGAATCACTAAGGGTTTTCGATGCCTGTTACGGTCAAGAAGGTAGGGAATGGGGAGAAGCCCTGGAAGATCGTGGAGATCCGTACAGGCCGTATCGAGGGAGAGTCATCGAACCGGAAGGACGCGGAGGCGTCCGCGAGGATCATCAACGAAGCCATCCGGGAGAAGGAACGCTCCCGCAAGAACGTGAGGTAACTGATGCCTGTCAACGCCAAGTACAGCCTGAACATCCAGGCCAACGACTCCGACCCGATGGATCTCGGGGGAGCCCTCCTCCGCCACCTGTTCGAGGCCAGCAACGACTGGCCTGCCGGACCCCTCGCCGCCCAGTGTACGGAAGCCTGGTCGGACGAGCGCACGGTTGTGGCAGGTGTCCATCTCAACCTGGACCTCAACGCCGGTCTCCTCGCCGCGACGGGTGACCCCCGTGGTGCGGGCGTGAGCTTCTCCAAGATCATGGGGATCGCCATCCTCAAGGTCACCGACACCGACTACATCCAGATCGGTGGCGGGACGGACGGGGCCGGGGCCGTGGACGCCATCGCCGGGACGGACGACTACCCGTT
>Ga0180434_10001905_pt1 | contig 28892 bp, 34 predicted proteins | sample SS_ome_7_FD_132453 | JGI IMG/M metagenome (GOLD analysis project Ga0180434, IMG submission 132453) | Hypersaline lake sediment archaeal communities from the Salton Sea, California, USA - SS_1_D_2 metaG | ecosystem: Environmental > Aquatic > Non-marine Saline and Alkaline > Hypersaline >... | reverse complement strand
AGTTCGCGGATCTGCTCCGGCGTGTAGCCGACGAGAGGCGTCGAGGTCGAAGTCACACCAGGCTGGACCGGCAAGAGGGCGTCACGCTTATCACGCTCCTCCTGGAACTGCCCACGGATGCGGTTCTTGTAGGAGTCGACGACGAGGTCGTGCCAGTCCTTCTCCCCCGCGACCCACATCCGCATCTGCTCCTCGAGTTCATCGACGGTCCTCGCCGTCTTCACCCGAGGAACGACCACCGGCTTCCCCCGAACCATCACCGTGATCTCACCACTCTGCATCTCCTCCCGCCCATGCAGGGCCTGGTGGATCATCAGAGCGATGGCGTCACGCCTCCTCCGCTCCTCACGCTTCCGAAGGCTCTCGTCTGACCGAGTGACCCGCTTGACCCCCTTCGGGTTCATCGCGGACGCCACGAACTTGGCCGACTGCCACTGCTGGATGTGCTCGAGGCGATCGTCCTCGGCCAGATTGTAGGCGACCCACATCCGCTGGACGTGGTTCATCCCCAACTGGGAGGTCCCTGGGATGCCCGTGTAGTCGTCCCTCGCCGGAGAGAGCCTCCCCGCGAAGCGCCAGTTGGCCCTCGAGTAGGGCTCGTAGCAGTACGCCTCCGTCCGCTGGATAGCCGTGGAGACCCGGTTGAAGAGTCCCGTCACGATGTAGAAGAGAGCATTCAGAGGGAGTCTTGGGAGTCTGTGGATGACCTTGTGGACCACCGGCACCGTCCGAGGCTCATCAAGGAGGTTGACCCCGTCGATCATCCAGAAGGCTGTGGCGACCGTCCAAGCCTTCCAAGCCTGGTCCGTGGGGTCGATGCCGACCCGATGCCTCAACAGGTAGACGTCACCGGGGGACAAGGACCTCAGGGAGACTTCCTTGCCCGCCAAACGCACCTGATGGGAGAGGAACCCTACGTTGATGAGGGACTCGACGTCGGCGTAGAGGAATCGACGGGCCTCCGAGGCGGCTTCTTCCGCCGCCTTCATCGCCTTGTCGACCTCGTCCTGTACGGGCCGACGGCGCTCGACCGAGATGGTCTCCGTCAACCGCTACCCTCCGGGTGCCCGGAACTTGGTGTTCGTGGGGCCCCTCGACGACCTCTTGTTGATCCTCGGCTTCTTCGATCTCCGACCCTGACCCCTCCCGGACAAGGTCTCCGTGGGACGGATCTCCGTGCCCTCCACGGATCCCCTCTTCGCGGCCCGCTTCTCCGCCGCCCGGATGGCCGCTGTCTCGTCGATCTGCTGGGCTGCTCCCGCCAACCCCTTGGCCTGAAGCTCCTCCGGCTTCGCCGCCCGGAACGTCCCTCCCCCGACGCCCACTTCCACATCGGGACGCTGGCCCCTCAGGTGAGGTGGCACCCGACCCGTTTCCACGGGGATGTCCTGGTCCCGAAGTCGGGCCTGCTCCTCCGCGAACCGTCTCCGTGCCTCCACCAGACGTGCCTCCTCCTGAGCCACGATCTCGGGGTCGTCGGCATCCGCGAAGGAGTCCATCACACCCCCGAGGGGATCCGGGGTCGTGTTCCCATCGAGGTCGGGTCGGGCGACGGGCTCCGCGTACTTGGGGGGCTCCTCGTTGGAGACCACGATCTCTGGCACGTCCTCCTCGGGTTCGGGCTCCGTGTCGTCGAGGTCGTTCCCCGTGGGGATGTCCTCGAAGGTCGCCCACTCCTCCTCGCTCTCCGCTGTCGTAGTCGGCTGCGGGGTCTCGGGGGTCGGAGGGGACTCACCCGCCTCCGGCTCCGGAGAGGGCTCCTCGGAAGGCTCCGGGGCCGGAGGGGGCGAAGTCTCCTTCATGGCGCGTCGCGTCATCTCACGGGTGGATGTCTCCGCCTCGTTGATGGCCTTCACCTGATCGGCGGTGATGTTGGCGTCCCCCGCCGCCCGCCGGGAGCGTTCGGCCTCGAGGTCCGCGAGGCGCTTCTTGGTGCGCTCGATCTCGGCTTCCAGGTCAGAGGGCTCGAAGTCGACGATGTCCTCGGTGGAGCGATCGATGTGGGTGAGGAGTTCCCCGTACTTGGTGAACGCCGCCATGATCATGGGCCGCGACCACTTGGCGAGGAGCTTCCTCAGGGCGACGTGCTTGGGGACCCGGACCGCCTTGCCGGTCTTGGTCTTCTCCCCCGTCGCCACGTACTCCACTTCTCGGAGGTCGAGGTCGTTGACCTGGACGATGGCGTAGGCGAGCGTCTCCCGTCGGAACAAGTCGAAGAAGTCGAGCATCGCGTAGCGGTCGACATTCCCCTTGTTGTCCGTCTTGCCCTCGAGAGCCGACTGGGCCTGTCGTTGGACAAGGGTCTCCTCCGGAGGCAAGAGGGGTCGGACCGTGATCTCGTTGGTGACGTCCCCGTCTTCCACTTCGAAGGTGAGTTCGTCATTCCCCACGTCACGGAGGGGGGCCAGGGCGTTCTCGAGGTCCGAGAAATCGATCTGCATTGTGCGCTCTCCCAGTTACTCCGGGGAGCGGCTTCAGGCGGGCATGTGACAGCGCGAGGTGGCTCGTTCGTCCGTTCGTCCGTCTACGTTCGTCTCACCGTCCCCACTTTGGGGGAGGAACCCTCAGGACAGCACGATGGTTCGTTCGTCTTCGCCACATCCGTCTGTCTAACCGCCGGAGGCCAGTCTCCGGGGAATCACCCTACCTACGTGAGGCCACCACCGCTCCCGATTGTGGCCCCGTACCGGATCGAACCGAGCTGGTTCAGCGTCGGGTCGTTCCCTGTGGACAGGAACTCGCCGTAGACGCTGCTGAAGTCGTGAACGTCCGTGACGTTGATCGTCCCGTTGTCGGTGATGATCGCCGTGTCCCGGTTGAAGGTGGCGTTCCAGTCACCCCACCAGCAGGCTTCGTACATCGTGATCAGCGCCGTGTGACCGCCCGACGTCGGGCCGTTCTCCGGGACCGCCGTGACCGTGGGGAACTCGATGGCCTTGACGCCGCCGTTGTACGCACCGGTCCCGCCGTTGAAGCCGACGTTGGCCGCGTCGAGATCGTCGTCTGCGAGGGTGCTGAACACGATCTGCTGCTCGACATCGAACGGCCACTTGTGGTGCCGTAGCGACCGCACCGGACCATCGACGCCCGCCGCGTAGCCGGTCGCCTGCCAGAGGTTGGAGAGGTACAGCATCGCCCGCTCGACACCCGCCGTCATCGGCTCCGTGTTGCCGGGCACCATCTCCGCGATGATGTCCCCGAAGCCGATGCCCCGGACGGGTTCGATGTTGCGTGTCTCCGTCGGAGCGAAGTTCGCCAGCACCCCCATCTGGAACAGGGCCGTGTCCGTCCCGTAGGCCGGGGCCAGGATGCGGACCTTCTGCGAGACCGCCGTCCTGGTGTTGGGACTCGTGCCCATGTCGTACATGGGTGAGGTGCCCTGCAAACCCCTCTGCGGATTCATGTCCTGGTTTGCCATTGGGTTCTCCCGAGGGTTCCGTCATGACCCCCAACCACTAGAGGGCCATGTCAGTCCTTCGGTGCTTATAGAAGGGCTACCGGGACCAGAGGAGGTTGCAACCCAGGAATCTTGGCGTTGTAGAGGTGAACGGAGGAACAACAAGCATGTCCGTGACCTTCTGGTGCCCCGAAGCCCCCCGCGAGTACAAGCGTGTCCCGTGTGATGCCCCCTCGATGGGCCTCACCTGTGAGCCTGGGGACCGTTGCGGATACTGCGACGACGGGTGGATGGAGGAGAAGGTCACCGAGTGCCCCGAGGTGGACCTCGCCAACGCGAACGCCCGGCAGATCGTCGCCCTGCTCCAGATGGGCGACCCGAACGAGGAGTACGGCGACCTCAAGGTCGAGGACATCCCATCCGTCCTGCGGCGCATCATGGTCGTCCTGGCCAAGGACGGGGAGCGTGAGCACCTCGTCCGCGAGACCTTCGACGGTCGGGCCCACGAGCCCCGCATGATGAAGGACCCCGAGACGGGGATGGACCGGATCTCCTGCGGTCCCCGTGTCATCGACATGGGGAACACAGACGCGCAGACCGTCCGCCGCGTCACCAACATCCGCAACCTGTTGACCTGGGCCCACGAACAGGGTCTCGACGTGTCCTGGGGCTAGGGAGCGTTCGCCTCCCACAACCGCTCGAACTCCTCCTGGTACTCGTCCGCCGCGTACTGCAACCGCACGATGACGAAGTTCTCCGCGTTGCGAGTCGCCGCGTTCGCCGTGAAGTTGAAGGAGCCGGTCAGGACAGCCCGACCACCCTCTCGGGAATCCCCGATCATGAACTTGTTGTGCATCGCCCCCGCCTGCACATCCCGACGGACAGCGATCCCCGCCGCCTCGAGGCTCTCGTCGTCCGCGTAGGCGTTCGCCGCCTGCACGGCGTCTACCAGGACCCGGATGGCGACTCCGCGCCTGTGAGCCCGGAGCAGGGCGTCAGCGATCTCGTTGTGGGTGAACGAGTAGATGGCGATGTCGCAGAAGGTTGTGCAGCCGTCGATGAATCCGATGATCACGTCCTCGGACCCTCGGTTCGGGCTGAAGTAGGCGGAGACGTACTTGCCCATCGTGACCTCCTACGAGGACGGAGGGATAGAGGTGATACCGAGTCGTGAGGGCAGAGAGGGGTCTAGGGTCCGGAACCCGGACCAGAAGTCAGTTGGGGGTGTCGCCCACGCAGTGGACGAAGCGACTGGCGATCTGCTCGAGCGCCTCCTCGGGGATCTCCCGAGGACGGCACGCCCACATCACGAGGAGGTAGATCACCGCCTCATCCGTGAGTTCGAGTTCTCGTCCGACCGCAAGGTTCCGCCGATGGAACCACACCGTCGTGTCGGGGTACGCGTACACGTCTTCCCTTCTCCTTCAGTGGGAAGAGTAACACCGAGAAGACAAAGGGTCTACACGTTCCGACCAAGGGGTTCCGTTTGCCCCTGGATGGAACTTCATTCGCCGTGGGCGAAACTGGTGCGTCAGCCGTTGCGGGCCTTCTTGACCGCCGAGACGCCCTTGCGGATGGCGTCGAGGCCCTTCTTGGCCTCCAGCGCGGCCTTGCGGACGCGGGTCCCGGCGGCGCTGTTGCCGTTGTCGAACTTCTCGGCATCTTCCTGGGCGATGTCCAGGGCGTCACGGATCTTCTGCAGGTCACCAGCGATACTCATGGGGAACTCCTCCAAAAGGTTGATGGGGGAATATACCGACGTGACGCGGATTTAGACCCCCCTCGTCAGATCCTGGGTTTCACCCCGTCCGGGTTGGCGTAGTAGGAAGTGGAAGGAGTACGCATGACCGACAAGCGCACCATCATCGTAGGCGACGTTCACGGGATGCTGACCGAACTGGCAGCACTGCTCAAGGCCGTGGACTTCAACGCCGACAACGACCGCCTCGTGGCCGTCGGGGACCTCATCCACAAGGGCCCCGACAGCGCGGGCGTCGTGAAGATGATGCGTGCCCTAGGGGCCGAACTGGTCAAGGGGAACCACGAGGAGCAGCAGGAGCGGTTCCGCAAGGCCCTCCGCAAGGTCAAGGGCGACGCCTCCAAGCTGAAGATGAAGAACGTCGGGGACAAGGCCGAACTCGAGGAACTCCTGGACGACGAGGACGTCGAGTTCCTGGAGAACGCCAAGCTGTTCGTCCGCGTTCCCGGTGGGGTCGTGGTCCACGGTGGCATCCTGCCGACCATGGAGTCCCTGCCGACCGACGAGGAGCTGGCCGAGTTCAGCAAGGGCGACCTCAAGAAGCTGGAGCGCGTGCTGCGTGTCCGGTTCGTCCGAGGCAAGGCCGAGGCGAAGGTGACCGTGGAGTTCGACCTGGACTTCGACCCCGAGGTCGAGGTGGACCAGGGGCTGACGACCGCCGACCTGACCGAGCTGTTCGAGGCGATGGGCATCGTGGTCAAGAGCAAGAAGGTGCGGCCCAAGGGCGACTTCCTGGCCCTCGGCCAGAACCGCCCCGGCGTGGACCCCTTCTGGGCCGACGTGTACGACGGCAGGTTCGGCCATGTGTTCTTCGGACACCAGCCGTTCCTGGACGAGGGGGCCCCCAAGCTGTTCCCGCACGCGACCGGGCTGGACCTGGGTGCGGTGTTCGGCGGGCGACTGGCCGCTGTGGTCCTGGAGGAGGGCCGTGCCCCCCGCGCCGTGACCGTGGAGGCGACCGCGAAGTACGCCGACCCCCTGGAGGAGGACGAGTGAAAGACAAGACCCTGGTGTTGTCCCGTGGACTTCCCGGAAGCGGGAAGTCCACGCTCGCTCGCTTCCTCACGGATGCGGCTTTCGCCGCTGACGACTACTTCGAGCGAGACGGGGGCTACGCCTTCGATTTCAAGCTGCTCCCCGAGGCCCACAAGTGGTGCCAAGAGCAGACCGAGAAGGCGATGCAGCGCGAGGAGCCCCTGGTCGCTGTCCACAACACCTTCAGCCGTCGGTGGGAAGCCGCCCCGTACTTCAAGCTGGCGGAGAAGTACGGCTACTCCGTGTTCGTGGTCGAGTCCCAGAGCGACTTCGGGAACGTCCACAGCGTCTCCGAGGACGTGGTCGAGACGATGCGGATCCGATGGGAGTCTCTGACCAGGGACCCCATCCCCCGGTGGAAGGTCCTGCGGTTCCGCATCAAGGAGTTCAAGAAGTCCCTCAAGAAAAGGTTGTGGCGATGACGAAGTTTCCCCGACAAGACAGCACGACCGATCAAGTCGAAGCAGTGGCCGACGCCCTCGAGGAGACCTTCCCCACAGCGGCCCGATTGGTTCGGGAGGACGATGTCCCCTCGATGACCGAGGATCAGTTCCAGGCGGCGTGTCGTTTCGCCATCCACATGGGGTGCTACGATGCCGACGACTGGCTCAAGGGACGGAGGAGGTACGGGAAATGAGAACCGAGACCGTCGGAGGAAGCATCTTCCAGCGGGACGTCCACGAGGCCGTCTTCCTCAACCAGCAGGAGGCCGCGACGCTCCGCAAAGCCGAGGATCTCCTGTACCGACTCCTGGACCGCATCGGAGCGGAAGCCCGGAAGCATCATCCCGACCTCGCCCACCTGGACGATCACGAGATCGCCCTCGAGGTGCTCCCCGAGGATGACCCCCTCGCCACCGCCGCCGCGTTCCTGTCGGAGTCGAACTCGTGGCACGGCGGGGCAGGGAGTGGTCACGGCGAGTACCACGTCCCTGGATCCGACCGCTCTGCCCCGTAGGGGGTCCTGAACGCCCCCAGACCGCGTAGGAGTCCCTTGGAGGTGACCATGCCCGATCAGCCGCCGTACAAGGCGCGTGTGCCGCGTGAGGTGTTCGACAAGTGCGAGGAGACTCGTGAGGACCAGATCTGGGCCGACGACCGGGGTGTCGTGTTCGGCGTCAAGTGGGACGACTCGTTCGGTCAGCCGATGGCCGCTGTGATCTCCGTCCCCGAGGGGATGGAGCCCTGGCGGGGTTGGTTCCGCGACACCCCGCAGCCCGAGAACATCACCGTCAACTAGCGAGGTGGCAGCAGCGCCACCTTGAACCAGTAGTCCATGACCCCGTGTAGGAGCGTCTCGAGGGCCCCGTAGCTCACGGGCTTCTTGAGGTAGGAGTTCGCCCCCGCCTCGTAGGACTTCTTCCGGTCCCGGCCTGCATTGGACCCGGCGAGGATGTTCACCGGGATGCAGGCGGTTCGGGAATCCTCTCGGATTTTGGCGATCACCTTCAGACCATCGATGTCCGGAAGGTTGAGATCCATGAGGATGATGTCGGGCAGATCGTCGTCCCGACAGGTCTGTAGGTGGTGGAGAGCATCGGCCCCTGTCGTGCGGACAACGAGGTCGACATCCTCCGTGTAGCTCGAGAGGGCTCTCCGTGTTGATGCCGCCGTACCGGGAGAGTCCTCCACCATCAAGAGGAGTCTGGTCAATCCTTCACCCTTGTAGCTTCGCTGCTACCGACAGTACCCCAAGGAGAAGGAAGGAGATGAGGGCTATCCAGAAAAGGACCCGAGCAGAGCGCGGAGGTCGTCGGACAACACCAGGGCGAGGATCACCATGGCGATGATCAGACCCGTGATGGCCAGGTAGATGGGCTGCTTGAACAGGCCCACCAAAAGCTGGCCGTACCACGTTGTCGGGGGTGCCGGGATCTCGGTCGTCGTCGCCCCCGTCGCTGCTGTCATCGGATCCATCGGCTCCATCGGGAGGGTCGTCGGAGCCCGACACTCCTCCCACTTCCTGTTGCACTCCTGAACCAGGCCCTCGTCCGTGATCTTGAGTTCCCGAACCGTGCTCTCGAGCCTCCCCATCCGCTCCGTCAACTCCTTGACGGTCTTCTTCACATCCGCCAGTTCCTGCTTCTGCGACTCCTGGAGGTCCTTCGCGGTCGCCTCCATCCGGGCTTGGCTGGTCTCCGACGTCTTGGCGATCTGGTCGAAGAATCCCTCGATCTTGCCCAGGGCTCGGGCTGACCATCTCACATGCTGGGTCAGTTCCTTGACCACTGCGGCGTCGATGGTCCCTTCGTGGTCCTCGTCGCCATTGAGCGTCAGGCGATCTGTGTCGTCCTTCGGCATTGTCGTCCGCCTCGCTGATCTTCGTCATCACCTGGGACGCTCGGGCAATCTCTTTATCGAACGACTCCTGCTTCTCCTGTAGGAGTGCCAGGCTGTCCTTCAACGTCATGGTTCGCTCCGTGGTCCTATCAGAGGGGCCGCATAGACGGATCACCCACCGGGAGGACTTGTCACGCCTCCCCCACACCCACTCACAGGTGTCTCATAGGATTTCTAGCGGTGAGGGGAAGGGAAGGCGCTTGGTGATGTCTCAAACAGACATCACCAAGCGCCGGGAAATGTGCGGAGTTCGGCCCCGGTTTGTGTGGGGGCTTACCGGAAGGCGAAAAACCTAAAGATTCCGGACACTTAGAGGGTACTGCGGAGGTTGAACGTGACGATGATGTAGAGGAGCGGGAACACCGGCTGGTAGAAAGCCTCGACCTCGGCCACCGTCGGGTCGTCCTCTGCCGTGTTCGCCGTGACCCCCGTGTAGGCGGTGAGGATCTCCGCGTCCACCAGGAGCTTCAGGGTGTTGGCGAGCTGGCCCTCGATCTGGCTGAGCACACCCGGCAGGAACTTGATGCCGATGAACCTGTCGAGCGTCACCCTCGCCTGCTGCTGGACCTCGTCCGCGATCTGGATGATCGTCGGCAGCTTCGTGAGGACGTTCGTCATGTCCGTCGTCAGGCCCTGACGGACCCGGATGTTGGAGGGACGGTCCTCGAGGACCGTGACACCCCGGATGGCCGTCTGGTTCTGCTCCACCGCGTCGAGCGTCCGGGCAAGCTGGTCGAACCCGAACAGCCTCCGACCCGTCCACGGGGTTGCCACGTCCACCGAGGGGGTGACGATGGCCCCGGCCACGGCGGCAGCGAGGTACGAGCCGTCCACCAGGAACTGCTCCGTCGTCGCGTCCGCCTTGTCGAGGGACAGGTAGACGATGTCCGGGTAGACGAGCCGCAGACGGCTCCGGGTGATGGCCTGGGCGATGTCACCCGCCTCACGCGACTCCGTGCCCGCCGGGCAACCCACCAGGGCCGTGCGCTCCGCCCGGCGGCGGATGGTGCTCTGGATGTCGCAGTGCCGTGCCAGGTACTCGTACAGGGTCGTGATGCTCGCGCTCGGAGCATCCAGCGTCGTGAGGATGTCCGGGAGGATACCGCCGGGAAGCGGGCCCTCGAGGTCATCGATGGCCGCGATGAAGGCGTTGAGGGAGGCGCTGTCCGCGACCCCGTCGTTGTCCTCGTCGACGTCCTTCTGGACCTGCTTGACCCCGAGCAACACCGCACCGTTGAGGATCGCCAGGTACGAGGCGAGGGTCACCGGGTTGTCCGGGCTGTTGGTCCCGTACTCGGCCTCGATCGGGGCGAACTTCGTGTAGAGGTTCGTCTCGTAGTCCTGCTTGGTGTAGTTGTAGCTGGCGTAGTAGAGGTCACCGACCGAAGGCTCGTTCCCACCACGCTCGTAGGTCTCGACCAGCCCCGTGTCCCCGGCACCGATGCCGAGGGTGTTGGTCACCAGCAACTCCACGCCCGGCAGGGCGTTGGTCGGGAGGTTGCTGTCCGTCGTGACCACCTTGCGGACGTTGAAGGTGAACGAGGCACCCGCCGGGTAGTTCGTTCCACCCTCGCGCTCGAGGACGGTGAAGGTGAGGCCGGTCACCAGATCCCGGTAGGTCTGACCCACCGTGCCGTCCTGGCCGACACCAGCCGCGAGGATCGAGGTGTTCGCCGTCCCGGAACCATCGACCGGGTCCGAGGAGGTGACCACGTAGCCGCTGATCCCTGCCTCACCCGCCGAACCGTCTCCGGCGGTGACTCCCAGGCCCACGCCCGGAAGCAGGACGCTGAAGTTGGTCGGTGCGGCCCAGCCGATGGAACTCGTGGTTCCGAGGCCCGCGTTGGCGAGGCTCTGGATGTAGAGGTACTCGGCGTTCGAGGAGTCGGTGACCCGCTTCGCCAGGGCCTCCCCGGCGAAGTAGGTGGCCGTCGGGCCCGCCGTCCAGGTGGTGAGCAGGTTGCCCGCCACCGTCGCCGCGCTGTGACCCATCAGGGCCGACACCATGACCTCCACGTCGACCGGGTCGCGCTCCGCCGTGGCACCCTCGCTGAAGCCGAGGGAGTCGTTGGCGTTGCCGTTGCCGATGGCGATGGCCGAGACCGTGGTGTCGAGGGCCGACCGGAACCGGATGGCCGCACCCTCCTGACGGACCAAACCTGCCGCCACGATCGCAGCCGCCGAGGCTCCGAGCCCCTGCGCTGCCATCGCCGTGGCGATCTGGTTGATGATCGTGTTGGCGATGGTCCCCGGACCGATCGGCACGTCCGCCGAGGCCCCCGTTGCGATGGCGACACCCGCCGCGTCGGTGAAGACCACGGTCACCGGCACGCCGTCGAACGTGAACTTGAACTCGTTGTTCTGCGGGGTCGTACCGCCCGCCGCGAAGAAGGTGACCACCGGCTGGCTGTCGCGGGCGTCGCCGTAGGTCGCGGCGGGAACCTGACCGTCTGCGAACCCGATGTAGCCGATGAGGGTGGCGGGCTGGACCGTCGCCTTCCACCCAGCGTAGGCGTCCTCGTTGACCGTGATCCCCGCGATGGTGTCCGCCGAGGAACCCTCCACCGTGAGGATGCTCTGATCGAGCGAGGACTGCGGGTCGAGGGACCCAGCACCCGGCACCAGGCGGTTCCGCATGATCATCCGATCCCACAGGAGGGATGCGGTGTTGTCGCCCGCGATGGTGAACCGACGAGCCACGGGGCCGTCGACCAGCTTGACCTGATCGTCCGCCGTGGCCGTGTCGGTGTCGATGCCTCCGAGGACCGCGAAGTCGATGGCCCCGGAGTCCAGACCACCCGTGAAGGTGGCACCGGACAGGGTGGCGTCCGCCGGGGCGGCGAGGGTCGCCGCCAGGGTGATGGTGTTGCCGATGGTGCCCGCATTGACCGCCGTCAACTGCACCAGACCACCACCGAGGTCGGCGGCGGTGCAGATGGTGGTGAAGGAGTTCAGCGGGTCGTTGATCGCCGCGACGATGTCGGCACCCATCGCCGGAATCGCCAGGGTGCCGTCGAAGTCGTCGTTCCCCGGCGTCCTCGGGGCGGCGGCGTTCGTCAGGTTCGTGCCGCCGATGGTGAAGAGGTCGAGCACACCACCCGTGAGCGGCGTGGTGTTGATCTGGATGGTCGCCGTCGCTGCCACGGCGGCGGGGTTGATGAACTCCAGGTAGCCGCAGGCGTCCAGCGGGTCCTTGTTCAGCTTGAACACGAGCCGGGCGTCGGCGTCCGCCGACACCGTGACGTTGAAGGTACCCGCGCCGATCGCCGCCTGCATGGACAGCTCGAGGGCTGCGGCAAGCTGCGTGGCCGAGTTGTACGTCCCGGCAGCGATAGCCGCCGTGAAGTTGCCGGAGAGGCCCGACACGTCCCCCGTGTAGTGGAAGGAGAGGGTGTCGTACTCGTTGGCCGTGATGGTCGTGGCCGACGTGAACCTCGTCGCTCCCTTGTACTGCGCGAGGTGGTCCGGGTTGTACAGGTAGTAGACCGAGGTCGGGTCCGGGTCCGCCGAGAAGGCCGAGCTGACCGTGATCTGCTTGGTCGCCCCGTCGTAGTCCGTGATGGTGCGAGTGTCACCCGCCGCCGTACCCGCCGTGATCAGGATCTCCCAGCCGTTGAAGATGTCGTCGATGGCCGACTCGCCTGCGGCGAGGGTCATCGTGGTCAGGACACCCGTCGCGGCCTGACCCGTGCCGGTGTGGCCCGTCGCGGCCTGGTTGATGGCCGTGACCACGTCTCCCAGCGTCTGGGTCGTGCCGATCTCCGCGAGCCCCTGCACCAGGACCCCGTCGAGGGTCAGGTTGATGCCGTTGTTGGCGGCGGTGATGGCGTAGGTCGTCGAGCCCGAGGTCTCGTCGTACTCGACCTCGTCGCCCACCATCTGAGCGTGGAACCCGAGGTCCCCGACACCCATGATGTCCGAGAGGTCGAGGCCCGCCGCACCCGTGACGAGGTCGGCACCGTCCACCAGGATGCGGATGCGGTCCGACTGGTTCGTGATCGGGTAGTAGGGGCCCGAACCCTCGACCGTGTACCGCGCCAGGGTGGAGTCCTTGGCGGCGAAGGTGACGGTGACGTCCTCCTCCACCGGGCCCACGAAGTCGTCGGTCTCGAACGGGGTCTCGAACCGGCAGTCGGGAGTCCGCTCCGACCCGGAGGGGAACTGGAGGGTGATCCCCGTGAGGGCGGCGCTCTTGGCACCGAACAGCGGGGTCAGCTTGTCGTTCCCGTTCTCGTCCGTGATCGAGTAGGTGCCGACACCGGAGGCTCCCGGCGTCTCCACCGTCAGCGTGTACTCCTGGTCGACCAGGGTGTTGTAGTAGAAGGTCGCGTAGACGTTGGCCCCAACCGGCACTTCCTGCTCGAGGGTGATGGTCGAGGTGCTGGAGTCGACCTTCGTGACCGTGACCGCTCCCCGGTTGATCGCGTCCTGGAGGCTGAACCCCCAGTAGGCGAGGACCAGATCCGGGCGGTTCGTCGGCAGGTCGATGCGGCTGTTGGCGACCGTCTGGTAGACGCTCTGGCCGAGGGGGCTGTTGCGCCCGTTCCCAGTCGTCGGCACCAAGGGCACCGTGAACTGCGTCTTGGAGGTCACCGGGGGCGAGACCGTCTGGTCCACCACCGCGTCGCACTCCGCGAGGTACTGCCGGGTGTCCACCAGGGTCGGCGTGATCTGCGTGTCATCGAAGAACTCGGTGCCGCTGGTGTGCTCACCGCTCTCGACCGTGACCGCCGTGCCCCAGAGGATCTTGTCGTCGCTCAGGACGAAGTCGGCACCCTCGATGTAGTCGTTGCGGTCCGGCGTCGCTCCGCACTGGAACACGTCGGTGACGTTGATGTGGGCGAGGTAGTCGAACGTGTCCTGCCAGGTGTTGAAGTAGTACCGGATGGCGACCGTCGCCCCGACCTCGGGGGCCGTCGGGAGGGTCACCGCACGGGTCTGACCATCGACCGCCGTCGGGGTCACCGCGACGTTGTCGACCCAGACCGTCACGTCGCCGGGGTCGGTCGTCGTGACGCCGCCGTTGCTGCCGTCCACGATGGGGCCCTGGAAGGTGTAGAAGACCCGGTTGCGGCTCGTCGCCTCGCCGTTGGTGAAGCCCAGGGTCGAGTTCGAGGTCCCGTTCCCGATGGTGATGTCCTGGTCCGCCGTCAACAGCACACAGGTCTGACCGTGGTTGTTGACGTAGGTCGAGGCCACCAGGGAAGTCGCCGCCGCTCCGGAGTTGATGAACGAGGCGATCTGGTTGGCCGACCACGGGGACCCAGGAGTCGAGGCCGTCAGCGTGATCGTGATCTGCGCCGTGTCATCGTCCACCGTCACGATGAAGGTGTCGTTGACCCCGGAGACGATCTCGTAGGTCTCACCCACCTGACCGAAGACCTGCGGGGCATCCGGCGTGACCTGATCGCTGACGTCGTCCGTGATCAGGGTGTCCGTCCGGTTGAAGTAGTAGGTGCAACGCACCTCGTCTCCCACCGCCGGAGCCGAAGCCAGCTTGAGGATGCCCGTGTCCCCGTCGATGGACAGGACGACGATGGGGTCACCGTTGATGGTCACCGACACCGAGGAGGTGTTGGTCGCCGTGGTGCCCGTGCCGTCGCCGTTGACGATGGGGTAGTTGCGGACCTGGATGCGGTCGAGCGTGCCGTCGAACGCCCCGAGGGTCACGACCCCCGTCGCGGAGATGGACGCGACCGCTCGGCCCGTCTCGTCCTCCTGGACGATCCGCTGGTCGACGGAACTCGAGGAACCGCGAACGATCTCCAGGTCCTGTTGCGTCAGGATCTCCGAACCCGTCCCGATGTAGATCGGGAGGCGGAGCCCCTGAAGAAGGGCCTGCGTGGGGTTGTCGAAACGCGTCCGGGTGTAGACGCCAGGCTCGGTGTAGATGGAACCGGGGAATGCCATTTGGACCTCGTCCTCGCTGAAGTCGTCTAGGGATCAGCGGCTATAGGCTCTCCACCGCGAACCCCCAGGGGTTACCACTACGGCTCAGTCCGTCTGTCCCCATCTGACCGCTCCCCGAAGGGAGGGAACTCACAGCACCAAGGTCCAGGTCCACATCCTTCCGTCTGACCACTCCACCCCGAAGGGGGAGGGAGGCTACTCCCCGGCGGGAGTTTGCTGCGACGCCGCCTTGCCCACAGCCACGCTGAGTTCACGGCGACGGTTGACCTCCTTGCGCTCCTTCTCCTTGATGACGCGGTAGTCCCCCGCGCCCTCCTGGGTCCGGACAAGGTGGTCGGTCTGCACCCCGCGACCCCGCTTGCGCTCGTCGCGGATGATGCCGTCCTTGTGCTTCTTCCGAGCTTCGATCGCTGCCCACTTCTTCTCGGCGTCACGCCCGATGATCTTGTCGGGGTTCCAGTCGTCCGAAGTCCCCGTGTTCGGGGGTGCTGGGCCGCGTGTCTGACTGGCTCCGTGTGCGAACGTGTGATTGGCGGCGGACATGAGCTTCCTCATGGGACTCCCACACGCCTCACACTCGATCTCCTCGGGCGCGTCATCCGCGCTCTTGAAGAGATCCTCGGCCCGAAGACCGCACTCGTCACACTCGTACTCGAAGATCGGCATCGTACTTCCTGTCTATTCAGGGGGTCCTATAGCCGGGCTACCGAGCCCGGTTCGGACCTCCGCCCCTTCGCGTAGTAGGGTTTGAGACCGTACCCAGCAGCGTGAGGAAGAACCCTGTCCACACTCTTGACCACTCGACACGCCGCCGACAGATGGAGGGAACGTGTCGATGAAGTCCCCCTCCATCTCGCCTTCCAACAGCTCTTGGCAGCGGCGGAAGAAGGGGTGCCAATCCCGATGCGGGTGGCCTGGAAGTTCCACCCCGTTCTGGAGTTCCACAAGAAGAGGAGGCGGGCGAAATTCTACGTCACCACCAGGGCGATGCTGGTGGTTCACAGACAAACCATCGTGACCGTCCTGCCCTTCTCGTTTGAGGCGTATGTCTGCGTCCTGATCTGGAAGCTGTTCGGATGCCTACCTCTCGAGATCCCCGAGTGGGGGAGACTCCCCTGTAAAAAGCGCTGAGGTTGCACGACCCGTCTTCCGGCGTAGTAGGGGAGGAGGATGGAGATGAACCGTTGCGCCTATTGCATCGAGGAAGAGTGCGGAGGGACTCGTAGCTGCAACTGCGAGACCTGCGACAAGCGGGGCGTCTGCCCCAAGGTCCTCCGTCCCACCATCCGCATCACCACCCGCTGCACCCAGGCTTGTGGACACTGCTGCTTCGGCTCGAGCCCCAAGCGCAACGAGATGATGACCGTGGACACCGCCCGGTCCGTCGCCCGATTCCTGGATGCCCACAACATCTGGTACGCCGCCCTGATGGGTGGCGAGGTCTTCTGCAACCCCGACTGGGCCGAGATCGTCAACATCATCGCCGCCGGACGCGACTACGTCCGCCTCGTCACCAACGGAGACTGGGCCGGGACCGACTTCCTCGATCACCTCGAGGATCACCGCGAGAAGCTCGTCATCGCCATCTCGCGTGACCGCTGGCACACGAACCGCCACGTCGACGCCGCCATCGCGGAGTGCGAGGCCCGTGGGTTCCGCTACACCGTGACCTCCGAGGAAGAGGACAACCTCGAGAACATCGTCCCCGCCGGTCGCGGCGACCTCCACTACGGCCTGTACAGCAGCTTCGGGACCTACTGCAGCAACCCCGACAAGAAGTACACCTTCCTGATCGACGAGGAGGGTGAGGTCTACAAGTGCGGGTTCGGTGTCTGGGACTACGCGAACGTCTCCGAGTACCAGGAGGGCGGGTTCGAGGAGCGGTTCAAGTTCTTCAACCAGAAGTTCTACGGGTGCTTCGTCGGCAACTGCGCGGCCTGTCAGCGGGCCTACCACGGCGCTCGCCGCAAGGCTCAGGCTACTTGATGACCTCGTAGGTCTTGGTACGACCGACGAAGAAGGGGTCCTGCACGACCTGGAGCCCCAGCCGCGACACCATCTGCAAGCGGTTCGGCTCCCCACGATCGACCAGTTGGTCGTCCGTCATGCCCGCCGCCGCGTCGGATTCCTCCTTGGTCTGTGGGAGGATCCGGTGGAAGAGGGTGTCGAGTGGCACCCAGATCGCCCAGTCCGTCTGCATCGAGATCGACAGGGAGGCCGTGTAGAAGTAATCGTCGGCGTTCTCGTCCCGGATCTCCTCCGCCTCACCCCCCATCGAGACCTCCGTGATCTCGTAACCCTCTGCCGAGAGACGGTTCTTGGCGACGCCGTTGAGGTACATGAGGGTCTTGTCCGTGATCTCGGCCTGGGAGTAGACGTCCATGGCCATGATCTCCAGATCCAGGGAGTGGTCCCACCGCCCACCGTACTCCAGGGCCACAGGCTGGCGTCTGTCGCCCACGATGACCGCCATGATGTCCCCAGCCTCGGCCCGGCGTCCGAAGGCCAACACAACGCCAGGGATGGCCGTCACGTTCGTGTGATTGTCCACCACGAGGAAGGGCCCGGTCGTCGTCCCTGGGTAGCGGTAGTCGGCGGAGAGGCTCACTCCCGTGGGAAGCACCTCGGCCAGAGTGATGATGCCGGTCGTGTAGTCCACCGTGTAGTTGATGTCCTCGACGAGGGGGATGTTGCCCGGCAACTCGAAGAGCCGGAGGGACCCCTCGTGGAGGGGGGTGTTGAGCAACTGGTAGTGGAAGGCATCGATGACGAGGGGCTCCTCGTCGATCATCTCGAGGAGAGGGTCCACGTAGAAGACCTTCCGCTCCTTCACGACACCGTCGACCTTGACCGTCTCCTCCCGGATCTCGATGTAGTAGATCCCCCGAGCCGACGGGAACACCCCACCATTGTTCTGGATGGGTACCGCGTTCTCCCGAACCCACTCGAGCGCCAGGCCAGGGTAGTCCCCCACCTTGGCCACGTGGCAGTACGAGTGAACCGTCCCCTGGAAGTTGTCCGCCGCCAGGGCGAAGGGCGAGACCCCACCGTTCTTGACGATGATGGCCTGGCATGGCCGCTCCCGGAATGAGTACTTCCCCTGGATGTGAGGCACCAACTCGTCCCGGTAGACGGGGTCGTAAGACCAGAAGCGACGAAGCTCGTAGATGATGCGCTTCTTCACCGTTTCGGTCAGGACGTAGTACACGCAGCCTCCTACCGCTCGGGGCTGATAGAAGAACTAGGGTGTCTCTCCGAGATCGAACACGTCCCCGATCACCATCACTCGCTTGGGGCCTCCGACGAAGCGCCCATCCTCTAGGGGGGCATTTCGGGCCTCAGACAGATTGAGGGTTGAGGGAACGATCTCGTAGACACGCTCCTGATCCTCCCCCTCCTCCATCTGTATCCGGAGAATCATCTTGACGCTCTTGATCCCCGGAGGAAGTCCATCCCCTCTTTCCACCCGACCCACAGCGACAGCCGGAACACCGTGGTTTCCCTCCGGCTCCTCGGGATGGGCATCGGCCTCGGCCAAGTAGATGTCCTTGCCATCCTCGTAGGGGTCGGAGTTGGTCGCTGGGGAGATGGTGAAGAGGTTCCCCTTCTTGATGTCCCCCATCGATTCCAGCTTGACGGGTTCGAGACGGTGGATGGGACGAAGTTCCAAAGCATCGGACATGGGAGGTTCTCCTTCTCGGAAACCCTACCCCTGCACTCGCATCCCTTTGGCCTCAGTTCGACAGTTTCATCTCCCCTCCCCTGGCGTAGTACTGGCGAGAGGAGGGCCCGATGGAGAACGCCCTCAACTGGATCTTCCGACGCTTCGGGCTCCTGCTGCCGCTTCTGGCAGTGGGCATCCCGTTGGGACTACTGACCTCCCACATGGAACGCCTCTACGGGCCGATGGCCGGTGGAGCCGTGATGACCACCATGCTCTGCGTCCTGGTGTTCACGGTGTTCGCTCCCGCCTTCAGCCGACGCCAGTGACGAGTCTGAGGGGAGGGGGCTTCGGTTCGATCCTCCAGTAGGCAACGAGGACGGTCGGGTTCTCCCCGAAGTGGACGGATGCGTCCGCCATCTCGAGGCCGTGCTCCTCGAGCCAGGATGGGATGACGTTCGCCTGATCAAGCGGGAAGGCGTGGAAACCGTCGACTGGGGGCTCGTACTGGACGATGACCTCAGCGGTCATCGTCCCAGCCGTCCCCCCGAACCGCCCCGCTCAGGGACATGACGTGGGAGCAGGGAACAACCCCAAGCTCGAGGATCTCGCCCGTCACCATGTCCTTCCGGACAGGATGTACCTCCCGGCTCTCGGAGATCTTGAAGGTGCCGGGGACAAGGTCCCAAGATCCCTCCGTGATGGTGCCGTCACGGAACTTCTCGCGGATGACGATCTCGACTCCGACAAGATCACCAGGCTTGAACAGAGGGGGAGCTTCCGGCATCAGTCTTCCTCCATCTCCTGCATCGCCTGAACCAGGAGACCACGGGATGGGGCGTTCAAGGGGTCGGAGGCCATCCGGATCTCGGAGATCTCGAACGGGAACCGCTTGCGCTTCTTCTCGAAGACCTTGCCGAAGAACTCCTCGAAGCCCTCCGCCATCGCGGTGCCCCCGGAGATCACGAGGGGGATGGGACGCGGGACCGCGAACTTGTCGCGGATGAGGTTGAACTGCTCTCGAATGTGCTTGATGCAGTACGTGATCAGCTCCCGGTAATAGAGCGCCAGAGCCTCCTGCTCCCGTCCCTCGGGATGCAACAGGTTGAGGCCCTTCTCCTTGAGAGAGCACATCCGGGCCTGCGTGGAACCGACCGCCTTCGCAGCCCCGGCGTCGATCCAGTCACCCCCTCGGGCGACCGAGAAGGACATGCCCTCGAGGCCGTTGATCGCCAGGGCGATGTTGCACATGCCAGCACCGAAGGAGATCGCCAGACCGCTGAACTGCTCGTCGGCGGTCTCGTTGTAGATGATGGCCATCGCCTCGTTGCCGGGGTACGCGTCGTAGCCGCACTCCTCCACGATCCGAGTGAAGACTCCCCGGTGGTAGACGACGTCCCGGTCTGCATCGACCGGAGCCGCCGGAACGCTGAAGTAGCAGACCTCGTCCTCCTCGCGGGGCTCTCCGAGGACGTTCTTGACGAGGATGCCCAGGACGTCGAGTGCCTCAAGTTCCCCAGCGGAGATGAGCCCTTGGGAGAGGGGACGACGAGCTTCCCGCCCGAACACGTTGGCCGTGTCGAGTGCCGCGTCGCCCACGATGATGATGGCGTCCTCGCGCTCGATGAAGTTGACCTTCGACAGCTTGAGCATCTTCTTCGCGTCGGGGTCGAGGTCGAGGAACACGTCCCGCATGCGGGTGGTCTCGACGCCTTCCGTCGTCCTGCGGGCGGCGACCAAATTCATCGTTCCGATGTCCAACCCCACACCGAGAGGGGGTGCTTCGTTCTTTGCCATCGGACTACTCCTCCGACTTGGCGGTCGCCTTCTTCTTGCGAGGCTTCCGCTTCTTCTTCGGGGCCGTCTTCTTGAGGGCCGCTGCTGCCGCGTCCACGCTGTCCGCCTTGTCCGCCTTCTTCTCGGTCTGGATGTCGGCCTTGGCGCTCTTGTCCACGATGTCCGTCGGGATGTAGACGGGCTCATCCTCGGGGGCCTTCGGTGTGACCCCTCGCCCAGGATTGGACCCTGCGAGGGCCTCCTGGAGGGTCTTGGCGTCGACGACGACGTTGACCGGAGCGGGCTGTCCGACGACACCCCTCATCGCCTCCCGCATCTCCTCACGGATGATGCGGCGGATGTCCTCCTCCCGCATCTCCTCACGGATAATGTGGCGGATGTCCTCCTCCGAAACCCCCGTGGGGGTCTCCTCTTCGGGGGCCGCAGTCTTCTTCATCATCCCCCCTCGGTTCGGACGGGACATCCTGACGGATGGAGGAAGCGGACGGGGTGGTGTGGGGTCCTTCGTCATCTTGCACCTCTCGACGTACCGTACCGACACAGCACCCATCTTGCGGGCGTTGTTGAGTTCCTCGGATTTGCGAGCCACCTCTTCAGGAACGTGCTCGACGTCACCCTTCCGCATGAGGAACCCGAGGGAGGGGAGTCGGTACTGGACCGCCAGACATTCGATGCGGGCTTCTTTCATGCCAGTGGGTTCCCTTTCCTGAGCATCTTCTTGGCCTCCTCCGCGACGATCTTCGCCATCTCCTTGCGGGCCCGACGCACCCCACGCTCCAAGAACGTGTGCCGTGCGAACCCCGGATGAATCCAGGCGTCGGCCATCTTGAGAGGGGCCGTCCGGATAAGCACCGTACCGTCCCTCTGCGGAAACGGGACCTTGTAGACGCGCTGTGACCGTGTGAGCCAGGTCATCTTGTACGGAGGCCGACCCTCGATGACCTCCTCCATCCATGGCCACGTGGACGTGATCACGATGGTGCTCTTGCCGACAATCTTGTAGTCGAAGGACTCGAAGAAGTTGTCCGAGTCAGGAATCCCCTCCGCCTGTCCTTTGGGCGTCGGAGACCTCCCCTGCTTGGCGAAGTCCACCTTCGCCTCCTCCACGACTGCGGTCACCATCGCCTTCCCGAGCCGCTGGAGAATCTGCCGGTCGATGGGGATCTTGGTCCCGGCCATCTTCGACCAGGGCTTCCCGTAGACCCCCCTGACGCGGATCTTGGTGCCCTCAGGCATGACCGTTCCAACATAGTTTGACGAGGATGCTGAGAAGGGAGATCACCAGAGCCGTGTAGCCGACGAACTTCGCCCTCCGGGCCTCTCGGTACGCCTTCCCGAGATCATCCCGCCGGATCTTGTAGGCGAAGTTCTCCATCGGGGTGAGATTCGGGACACGTTCGAAGTACTCCGCACAAGATCGGGACTCGAAGACCTCGTCCTCGATGAGCCGCGTCTGAAACCACAGACAGGTTCCGGCGAACTTCTTCTCCTTGTGCTCCTTGGGGTACGGGCTCCAGAGCCCGCATCGGCCACAGCGAGCCATGTCAGGCTCCCCGAAAGGAGCACCGAGGCCCGAAGGTCCATCGGCGGCAAGCCCGCCACAGCACAAGGGCAGTCTCTCGAGGCAACCCCCCCATCACGACGGGCAGGACCCTCCGGTACGTCCAGACCTTGAACCGCTGCCACCTCATCCGTTGCCCCCATAGGTGAGGTTCGCCCACACAGGGGTCCTGCCGCGAAGCTCTCGCCCGTCCGGGATCTTGGCGACCTCGGTCCCCATCGGGGTGGCCTGGTAGTCGTAGCCGACCGGATAGGGGTCCGACTCCACGCAAGGGGCGTCCTCGGGGTTCGTGTAGCGGGTCTCGGGCCAGGGAAGCTGCTCAAGGCCGTACAGGGGCACCTTGTAACGGATGTCGCACTCGTCCAAGTACCCGATGTTGAATGACTGCTGGAGGACCACCCCTCGGGCCGACGTGTACCGAACGGGTCCGATGGAGAAGCGCTCCCCGTTCTGCTTGACGATGAAGTCCCGCTGCGTGAGGAGAGGACGTGGCCCTGTCCAGACTTCGTACTGGTGCGACTTCTTCCGACCCTGCATCGTCTGCTGGATGGCCTGTTCGGCGTCGTCCGGTCCGATGATGATGTCGATGGGTCCCTCGTAGCCCCCCACGTAGCCGGTCCCGAAGCATTCCTCGCAGTTCGTGTACGGCTGCTGACTGTACTCGAAGAGACGCGGGTCCCACTGACACGGACACGGGATGCCCGTCACCCGACGGATGAAGAGCTTCACGCGTTCCCCACCCTGCTCGAGAACCCACCGATTCCGACGAACTGCCTCCCGCCAGATGTAGTCGATCTGCTCCGTGTGGATGGGCGACACGGGCTCCGAGTAGCCGATGGGAGACTCCACGAGGCCCGAAGGACTCGAACCCGTGGGGTCCACCGCGACCGTCGTCACCCGGTAGTGGATCTTCGCCTTGGTGGCGAGGTCCGTCTTCACGAGGTTCCCCTGGTAGCGGTAGGTCACCGTCACCAAGGAGCTGCCGTCCGTGTTCGGCAGGAGGGGAGGGACCGTTGTCTCCGTGCTCTGGTCGTAGGTCGGCTGGTTGATGAGGTCGATCTCACCTGTGGGACCGAACACGTTCTCGACCGGAACCCACTGACCATCGATGGCCACAGACACGTCCGCCGGGGAGTCCGCCGGAACTGCCTGACTGTCCCGCTTGACGATGGGACGGTGCCGCGTCCTGAACCGCCAGCGGCGGTTGTTCGCGCTGTCCCCCTTGGAGATCCACGCCCAGTCCCAGAGGACGACCTCGTTCTCGACCAGGACGTTGTCCGTGCAGTCACGGAAGAAGGTCCCACCGATGGGGATGTGATTGACCCTGAAGTAGGGCCCCCGCTCCCCCGTGTCCGAACGGTAGATGTTCGCCCCGATGATCGTCCACCGGGAGTTGGACTTCCCTCCGCAGTCGTAGCCCGTCCCACCCGTCAACGTATCCCCGGACGTGGTGATCACCGTGGAAGACGTGAGGAGGTTGTACTGGTTGCCGACGTCCCCGATGGGGACCGCCGTCACCGTCACCCGGTTGTAGGTGACCGAAGCTGTGACGTAGGCGGAGAGGCCATTCGCCGTGTCGTTGATGGCGTCCGTCAGGCTCTGGGCGATGTCGTTGACCGTCCCGTCGATCGAGAAGTCCTGACCTCCAGGTGTCCGGGCTCCCAGCACCGCTGTCAGGACGATGCCGTTGATCGTGACCGTGTCCCCGTCCACTCCTCCGGCGAGGGTCGCTCCTGAGAGTGTCAGCGTCGCAGTGGATGTCGTCAGGGTGACGGCGTTGCCGAGAGCACCCCCGACATCGGAGGTGATGGTGATGACGGATCCGACAACGGTCGCTGTGACGGTTCCGTTGAGGCTGTTGTTGAAGTCGTTGATCGCGTCGGTGATGTCGGACGCGATGGCATCCGTTGTCCCGAGGGAGCCGTTGAAGTCGTTGTTCCCGGACGTGCGGGCCCCTGCGACGCTTGTGAGCGTCACTCCGCCGATAGTAAGGGTCTGTCCCGCCGGGACCGGGAAAGCGGCGACAGTGACGGTCCCTGTGGCTGTGACCTCGTAGGAGGGGGTGCCGCCGATGGTGAGGTACCCGCTGGCCTGGGCGGTGGCAACGGTGGGTCCTGTGGCGAGCGTAGAGGGATCATCCCAACGGATGTCGAGGCACCCTTGCATGAAGGAGTGCATCACCATCACGTTGGCCGGAGGATAGGGGAACTCCCCGATGTCGGGGGTCCATCCTCCGGTGCAAGCAGCGACCATCTACGTTCCGATCAGCCGTTCTCCTCCCCTTCGGGAGTCGTCGGCTCCTCTTCGGCGGGCTCGTCCGCCGGAGGCTCTTCGGCGGGAGGCTCCTCCTCGGGTTCCTCCTGCCGGTGTTCGGCCAAGTTCATCACCGGACGGCCCGGCGATGTCGGCGGCGTAGGAGGCGTTCCTGGGGGCACACCGGGCGGAGCCGGGGGAGGACCCTGCTGGGGGACGCCAGGGGGCTGTGCGAGGCGAGCGACGCCGTCAGCACCCATCTGCCACGGGACACCCGGCGGGATGCCGAGGCGCTCGGCTTCCTTGTCGATGACCTGCTGGGCCTCGGCGTTGATCTGCCGTGCCTGACCCATCAGGCGATCCTTCTGCATCTCGAGGGCCCCGATCTGCACCTGGATCTGCTGAACGCGCTGCTGACTCGAGAACACCAGCTCCTTCGCCTGAGGATCGACCCCACCCAGGACACCATCCTTGGGGGGTGTCCACGGCTGCGGATTCGGCTTTCCTCGACGCTTGTCGTTCGTCATCACTCACTCCTGGGACTGAGGGTTGGGTCTGACCATACCCTCACTTCTTGCCGTCCTTCTCGAGGATCTCGGACTGGAACGCCAGTTCGTGCATCTCTGAGATGTGGCGGCGGAAGTGTGTCCCACGGACATCCACCAGCGAAAGCCTACGGACGGAGAACCCTGGGAGCCGGGAGAGGGACCAGAAGACGATGCCGCTCTCGTCCACGTACTCGTAGACACGGAGCGCTCGAGCAGTCTTGTCGTGTCCCTCAGGCACCGGACCTCCTACTTCTCGGACGCGGTGACCGCCTCGGCCTGGGCGCGGATCTGATCGAGCTGATCCTTCCAACCGGAGGGACGCTTGCCCTGCAGACCGATGTAGAAGACCTTGCCCTTGCCGGGGTTGAAGGAGCGCCACAGGAAGCCCTTGTCCGCCCCACCGCCGACCTGCATCCGCTGCTGCGGTGCCGCCCGGAAGTACCAGCCGCCACCCTTGGCCATGTTCGCCGTGAAGACGTAGCCCGTGTAGTAGTTGGCCGACCGCTTCTCACCGCCCTTGGAACGGTCGGTGTAGTACTTCACGACCATCTGCTGGTCCTTCGTCGCACTGCCCCCCGCGATGTAGATCATCTCGATCGGGCCCTTGCCCTTGGCGACGAAGTTGGGCGTGTACTTCATCAGACCGACGCCCCGCGACTTCTGGGCCAGCGGGAAGGTGACCTCGGCCCCCCCACGGTCCATCTTGACGACGGCGTCCATGCCGCTGACACCCGTGACCGTGCCGACCTGGGCGTCGAACTGCTTGTAGACCTCGATGGTGTCGGCGTCCTTGTGCTTGGAGACGTTGACCTCGACGCGATCCCCCTCCTGGAACCGAGGACCAGGACGCTTCTGCATCGGGGGCTTGGTCTCGATGCGGAGCTTCCCCTCGACGAACCGCTGGACCGCACGAGGATTCATCGGCTGCTGGGTGTTGAGCGCCCACTCGACGAAGTCCTCGGTGTCCTTCGAGATCGCCATCTTCTTGATGAGGGGCAGAAGGAGGGGCCTCAACGAGGGGTCCCCGTGGGCGAGCTTGATTGCCGCACTCCGTAGATCAGACATTCCAAGCCTCCGGCGGTAGAGTTTCGCTATCCCTCGGGGGGTATAGACGGAACAACGGAAGCGTAGGGGGGGATGAGGAGGCAACATGGCCGAGGAGAGAACCAAGGGCGAACAGGAATTCATCGACCAGTACACCCGTAGTCTCACCGTGAGCTGGGCCGACCAGTGCATCCGTGGTGGGAGCATCCCGGACGTGCCCGGCATCCGTGACACGGAGTACTGGGAGTACGCCATGTCCAAGGGCTGGATCACCAAGTCGGACCCCCGACGCTTGACGGCGACCGGGTTCAAGACGGCGGCGGCGTTTCTGCGAAGGTAGATGAGCCGGTTCCAACCGACATACCCGCCAGGGGATCACGACATCCCCCTACGGTGTCCTGCCTCCAAGTGTCAGCACGACTTCAAGCACAAGCTGACCGTGAACGAGGAGGGGCTCCTCGTCCCCGAGGTCGTCCGGTGCCCCAAGTGCAATCGGTGGCTCTCGGTCTCACCGGACTGGAAGATCTACGTCTTCTGGAAACTCGCCCTCGGCTATGCCCTCGGGCGTGTCCTGATGCCCTTCTTCTACCTGGACGCCATGATCTGGGTCGTGGCGAACCGCATCAGCAAGTTCGCTCAGAAGCGCCTCCACCTGTCCAAGTACGTGCTCGCCCTCGCCTCCTACGTCCTCGGCATCGGCGTGATGTTCACCTCCGAAGCGATGAAGGCGGAGGGCCTCTCCCCCTTCCCCTTCTTCATCGCCCTTGCATGGACCTGGCTCTGTTGGGATTTCCTCAAGTGGTGCTGGAAGAAGATCCTCGAAGGGGACCAGGAAAAGGGCGATGTCCTGGTCAAGCACGATGTGGTGATGCGGATCCGATCTCGGAAAACCCGGATGATCATTCTGGGACTCGTCGTGGCCTTCGTGCCCCTGTACTTCATCGCCGCGAATCCCTTGGCTCCTCTTGACCTGATCCTCATTGGCTTGGGCCACTACCTCGTTGACTCGGACTTCATCCCACCTTCTAAACGGGACGTCCTCGAGTTGGGTCGAAAGTGGGTCGGGGGAGAGGCTTAGGGAGTCCGGTCGTTCTGGTCCTGATCCTGGTCCTGCGGAGTTGGTTCCTCGTCGTCCTCATCGGTGGGCGGGACCCTCTCGGGCTCCTCGAGGATCTCCTGGATCTGCTGCTGATAGTAGGCAGGGTTCGCCGCGATGTCCTCTTCCTCGAGGATGGGTTCCACGACTTGCTGGACGGGGGAGACGTAGGCTTCCTCTTCCTTCAACCCCTGCTCGCGCCGTAACTCCTCGAGGATCGCCGCGAGTTCATCGTTGAGGTCATCGGCGTCGTCGAGGTTCTCGTCGATCACTCGCTGCTGGATCTCCACCCGGTCCTTCGGCTTCTTGGCCTGGGTCAGGTCCTTGGCGACCTTCTGAAGATCGATGTCGTCCTCTTCGGGTGTTGGGTCCTCACATTCATCGGCTGAGTCGTCATCGTCAGCCTGGGCGTAGAGGGGCCCTCCCTTGAGGGTTGGCCGTGTGGGGGCCGCTGTCGCCTCCTCTGGGGCATCGTCGTCCCCAGCGAGGTCCAGGGCTAGGAAGGGGTCGCGCCCGTCAGGAGGGGCGTATCCGGCCCCGTCTGCAAGGGCGAGTGTCTCGTCGTAGCCGAAGTCTGAAGCGGCGAGTTCATCCTCGTCCGCGACGACGTACTCCGCCTCGATCAAGGCCGGTTCCGACGCCATCTCGGATCCACCGACAATGCAGCACGAGAGGGTGAAGACGAGGGCGAGACTACCGATTCCGAAGCAGGTCCTTGATGTCATCGAGCCGTCCGTTCGCTGTGTCCAACTTACCCTCGAGTTGGACGAGCTTGAGGGCATTGGCCTGGACGCCCTTGTCGATGTCCTGGGCCTCTTCGAGTTCCTTCTCAAGGTTCTCGATCTTCTCGGCCTGGTACTCGAGTTCCTTGTCCCGCTGGGCGTTGCTGACCTCGAGCTTCACCCCCCAGAGGAACAGGGGGATGACGAGGAGCACGAGGATGTCCTTCGTGAACCCCCACGCCTTCGTCGCGGTCATCGTCGAGGTCTGCTTCGGAGGAGGCTGGGCCGGTGTCGTCGTCGTTGCGGGCTTCGGATCAGTCGGCATCTCAATCCTCCTCGATACCCGTGGCCTATAGGACGCGTACCGGCCAAAAAAGTTCTTGACATTCTCTGAGGCCGCTCGCACCGTAAGAGCAAGATGCGTAACGTGATGACCAGTTCAGCCTCCTCGAGTTCGGCCTACCTGTGGTCGAGCTTGTACCTGCTCTCCGGAGCCGGAGGAGGCAACTGACGCCGTAGCGCACGGAAGAAGTTCAAACGCCCCCTCCGGCCACCATACCGGAGGGGGCGTTTCGCTTTGGGGGCCTCGAGTTGACGAACGGAAGGCCCGAGATCTTTGACAAGCTGGTGATGTTCCGCGTCCCCCGACGCCACCGGGGGACGCTTCTTGCGAGCGTGACGGAACTGGTAGACGTGCCGCACTCAAAATGCGGTGGCCTTCGGGCCGTGTGGGTTCGAGTCCCACCGCTCGCACCAGGGTGGAAGGCGGATGTTGGCTTGGCCGCACCGGACTGTAAATCCGGACGCTATTGCAGCGCGTCGTGGGTTCGATTCCCTCTCCACCTACCACGATGAGTCCCGCACAGCGGAGCCTCTTGCACAGAGGACGGGATCAGCGAAAACGGGTGAGCCCCTCGGGGCAGGAACCCGATAACGCCCCACTCATCGATCCTGGATGGGCGGCGAAGACTGGCTGAGTCGCACTCGCCTGGAAAGCGAGCGGTCGTGGAAGCGGCCTGGGGGTTCGATTCCCTCCCCATCCGCCAGGAACTCCGGGCCGACGATCTTCGGTTCTCAGCTTCCAAAGCCGTTGTCGAAAGACGTGGAGGTTCGAGTCCTTCCCCCTCCGTCATGTGGAGGGGTGGCGAAATTGGTAGACGCGACGTAAACGTGCCGAGGGCACTGCCTCGTTCGGAGTTCCGTTCATGCCTGGGTGGTGGAATTGGTAGACACGCGAGGTTGAGGGCCTCGTGCTCCTAACACGGGTGTGCGGGTTCGATCCCCGCCCCAGGCACCACGGTCGGAGTGGTGGAAGATACAGACACGCCTCGCTAACCCCTTGGTGCCCGCAATGGGCGTGCGGGTGAAAACCCCGCCTCCGACCTCACCTTTGCCGGAGTGGCGGAATTGGTAGACGCACCGGGTTCAGGACCCGGCGGGAACTTAGACGACCGTGGGGGTTCGAGTCCCCCCTCCGGCACCACGCCCCTCGGGGCACTCAAGCCAGAGTGGTGGAATTGGTAGACACGCAGTCCTCAGGCGGCTGTGGTCCTTCGAGGCCGTGGGGGTTCGAGACCCCCCTCTGGCACCAGCCGGTGTGGTGGAGCGGGTAGACACGCTGGTCTTAGGAACCAGTGCCCTCACGGGCGGGAAGGTTCGAGTCCTTTCACCGGCACCACGTTCACGGGCCGACAGGCCGACGGTTATCTGGCGAAACTGGTAAACGCGCTCCCCTGACCGGGAGTGGATCTTTTCGGAGGTCCGTGGGGT